>Ga0208408_1001221_pt1 | contig 14840 bp, 15 predicted proteins | sample ETNtaG_4_FD_185776 | JGI IMG/M metagenome (GOLD analysis project Ga0208408, IMG submission 185776) | Marine microbial and viral communities from oxygen minimum zone, Eastern Pacific Ocean - ETNP201406SV67 (SPAdes) (version 2) | ecosystem: Environmental > Aquatic > Marine > Oceanic ... | reverse complement strand
CGGCAACATTGGCAATTACCGAGATTAAGAAGACCCTAGGGGAGGTAGACAAGTTCAGGACCCTGTTCATCTACATGCTGGCCTACTTCTTCTTCATCGACGGAATCAACACGGTTACCGCATTGGGTGGGGTCTTTGGCAGTACTGTGTTAGGAATTACCACTGTTGACCTGATCATTACAATCGTAGCGATCCAGTTTGTTGCATGGCCAAGTGCCATTGGATTCACCCATCTCGCCAAGAAGTGGGGCACGAAGAACGCCCTCACTGTATCGCTTGTGGGCTGGGTCATACTCTGCTTCGCGGCACTTTCATTCGCCCCTCTAGAGTACTCAGAACATTCCGAATTCCAAGTCCAGGTGGAGGAAATCGAAGGAGTGTGGTACTACACGCCACATGCAAATCTTGAGGGCACTCCGATTGCAGTTGTAGAGGGCGGAGAAGAACAAATCTGGGCTGCAGAATATTTGTTCGGCGTTGCAATAGCAGTCGAAGATGAAGATTACAGCTCCTCTGAAGTAATCTACAAGTGGGGCGGATTCGATGATAATGGGGATCCATTGACAATAAACATGGGAATCCATGATCAGAATGTTATGGAGGGACTGCTATCATCGTTCGATGGCACCAGATTCTCAGTTAGCATATTGGATGTCGGAGAATCAGTCGGTGTTGACCATCCGACAAATCTAGGGGATGGCGTTCTTGACGCCATCCCAGAGACAGTAAGAAGCAATGTCTGGAAGCCCCTCGGACTTACAGTCGGCTTGCAATTCCTACTTCTCGGATGTGCCATGGGGACACTTCTGGGCGGGTCACAGGGATTGGCAAGAAGCATGTTTGGGCAGATGGTCCCTGAGACCAGGAGTGCTGAATTCTTCGGCTTCTTCGGCTTCTTCGGTAAGGTCGCAGCCCTTCTAGGGCCACTGATTTATGGAATTATGACAGTGGCATTTGATAGCAGGGTGGGAATCTTCTCGATTTCAATTATTATCTTCATCGGAACGGTACTGATGAGGTATGTCGATGTCGACGCCGGAAGGGCGGATGCGTCCGCAGAAGACGCTAGGAACCGAGGATTGGCCTGAGATTAATCAGAACGGATCTCTTCCAGTGCCTCAATCACCGAGGCTTGGGTGATCCTGCCACCCCTTTCCCTGAGCATGGATGCCACCTTGTCTACCTCTCCGCCCTCGGCTCCAGCGGTAACTGCCATGTTCCTGACATGCAGCTTCATGTGGCCTGCTTGGATCCCCACGGTGGCTAGGGCACGCAGTGCACCGAGGTTCTGAGCCAGTCCCGATGCCGCCATCACCTTCGCTAGCTCGTCCGCGCTCTCAACGCCCAGAAGGGCCACATTAGCCTGTGCGGCGGGATGGACCCTTACCGCACCGCCAACCAGGCCCACTGCCATAGGGAGCTCGATGGACCCCACCAGATTGCCATCATCGTCCTTTGACCACTTGGTCAGCGAACCGTAAGTCCTCTCGTGAGATGCATAACTGTGAGCCCCAGACTCGATTGCCCTCCAGTCCTGCCCACAGGCAAGAGCCACAGCGGATATCGCGTTCATAATCCCCTTGTTGTGGGTCGTGGCCCTGAATGGGTCCGCCTCAGCGAAGTGGTATGCCTGAATGACCCCCTCAATCACCTCAGAGCCTTGTTTGGCATCCTGCCCCCTGTCTGACATCTCTTCTGGGGTGAAAACCGCACTAACCCTAGCGAGACGTAGAACGGCCAAGTTGCTGATTATCCTCAGGATGACCGTCCCACCAGAGATCTCCTCCACCCTTGGTGCGATTGTTTCAGCCATCGTGTTCACCGCATTGGCGCCCATCGCGTCCCTGCAATCCACGTGGATGTGCACGATCACCATCCTCCCCGAGCCAGTCTCAATTACTCTGGCAGAGAGGTCCCTGCAACCACCTCCGAACTTCACCAGTATGGGGTCTACTTCGTTGCAGTTCGAAACCAACTCGTCCTTGGCTGCCAGAATAGACTCCATGGCACCATCTGGGTCCTCACAACCGACGACTTGGATCTGGCCGATCATGACCGGGTCGTCATTGTCTGAACTGAAGCCACCATTGGCTAGGCACCTCTTCGCCATGTTGCTCGCTGCCGCAACCACGCTGGGCTCTTCGAGAACGAATGGGATTGCATAGTGGGCACCATCAATCACGAAGTTGGTCGCCACCCCTATGGGGAGCGAGTATGTTCCCACGACATTCTCTATCATCCTGTCTGCCGACTCTTCATCCAACTCTCCCGAGTTGGCCCACGCCTCTACCTGCTCATCGCTCAATTCCGCAATCTCAGCGAGAAGCTCTCTTCTCTCTGAAACTGATAGTTTGTAGAACCCTCCGATGCGACTATTCTCTATTGGCATTGTACTCAGACCGAAGACATGACAACGGGCTTCTAACCTTTTTCGAGCAAACTACCTCTCGAATAAAGCGTTAATTTGCCCGTTAACGCTTTGTTAACGCTTTACTAACCCGTTAATAATGCGTTAATGCAGTAAAGAGGAAAAATAGATACTGAACCAATTATTCACAATCCTAACCCTCCGCATTTGCGAATTACCCGTTAATTGGCACTCTGCAATGCGTGAGTATGCGTGAACATTAAGAATCCCAGAGGGTGCTGAGGCCCTATGGTGTTGAGCGACCTTTCTCCGTCAGACCTTCCTACTCTGCGAGGAAACCCATTCGACTCTAGACCAATCGAGAGGAACCGTGCCAGTGAGATAGTCGGAAGAGATGACACCATGATTAGGTGGAAGGAACATATGCACTCCCAGTCTCCTAGGATGGTACTTCTTACCGGTGAGAGGGGTTCTGGTAGGACATCTCTGATCAACGCAATCTCATCGCTAACTGATGATCGTTTCGTTGGAACATATTGGCATAGCGATGACCCTCTTAACTGCGCTCTGGACGAGCTCGCCATAACATTCTGCGGCCATGAAATACCGCCGAGCAAACATCAGAAAGTAGAGAGGATTGTGGAGACCCTGGACACGCTCTCGGGACCATTGCCCCTCGTCGCTCTGGACTATCCGTCACACGTCGACTTAGCCTCATTCTTGTCCCTTATATTGCCAATACTGCTGCGTCTTAGAGCCCTCGTAGTAGTTTCGGTTTCTAACTCCCAAATGGCATCTCTGGACGAGAATACCAGGGAGGTTTTCGATGAGATAGTCACAGTCGAGCCCCTTTCCCGCGAGCAAATCCAATCGCTCAGTGACCTTAGGATTCGCAGGATGTCTCCCGAGAGGTGGCACATCAATAGCGATTTACTGGGGGCAATCATGTCCAGGACAGGTGGAAACCCCAGATCTGTCATCGGTATCCTCAGAGATCTAGTAGATGAGGGAAGGGGCCTCGGCTCTAATGGAACTCTAGAATCTCTGACTAGTTGGAGCCCCCAGAAGAAGGATACTACGTCCGATTATGACCTAGGAAAACACCAGTTAGAAACCGTATCGGCCCCAATCCATGAGTCTCAGGATGTTGTCCCCGAAGAAATTGTGGAAGATTGGCCTGAGGACGAGGATCCAGATATCATTGAGAACGAGGCAGAAGATGAGGACTGGGACGTAGAACCAGATGACATGTGGTCAAATGATGAGGGCACACAGCAAGAAGCTGTAATCGATGAAATCGATGAGGAAGAACCCAGCGAAATATTACCAGATAGTGAAATCACCTCGGAGAATCCAGAGAAAATCACCGGATGGGCCGCCGACGAAGGGGCAATTCTGTCAATGGACGAGGGTACAGAACCACCCAGCAGTGGCCGCAATAGGGGTTTCTCAGGCCTAGTAAACAGGTCGAAAATTACGAATGTCTCCATGCCAAAAGGACCCGATTACACAGTCCCCATCCAGGAGCCGGATATTGGCGAATTCAAGGCCACTCCGAAGGAAGCACCAATCGTAGAAAGGCAGCAACCCATTCCATCCGAGGAAAATAGAAAGTCAATCAGTACGGAAACCCCCTCTTTCGAGGAGAAGCAAGTATTGTTCTCAGAGGGAGAATTATGGACAGTTGACTCGGATTTGGAGGAGACTCTGCCTGAGCTATCCAGCGAGCCCGAATTCGAGCCCGAGGAGCCACCCGTAGAATCCGAGATCGTGGATATTATCGAGGAACCGCCCCAACCAAACAACTCTGAAACCCCAACCATCGTCAGAGGGCCTTCATGGGAATCTAAGGATATCGTCGATCAGAACCACCTTGGAAGTATGAGCGACGCCGAGAGGCTGGTCGTCTCCGTGGCCTCATCGCGGGAGATATCCCCTTCCGACGCCGAGATCCAAGCACGGCTCGAGGTGGGGAGGCCTCGCCTTTCTCAGATTTACAACTCACTCCACAAATCAGGCATACTGGCCGTGAGGAAGGAAGGGAGAAGTAGGTTGTTCAAGCTAAGCGAAGGTGCTGGATCCTTGCTAAGTGAGGGGTGATGATGTCTGATACAATCACCCCTGAGAGAATCGAGAGATACCTCGCACTAACTGCCGAGGCTAGGTCAAAGGCGACACCTTCTACCTCGAGCAAGCTGGATGAAGATAGGCTGAACGAGATGCTTCGGATGTGCGATGATTATGCTGCCGATGCACGGCATTTCGCCTCTGAGGGGGACTTAGTAAGCTCCTTCGGAGCAATCAACTATGCCCATGCGTGGCTGGACGCTGCAGTAAGGATCGGTCTTATGGACGGTCACGGGGACGATCGGCTGTTCACGCTTCCCTAAGCCTCAACTATTCTCAGGGATGGCCCAGATGTCACTTCTATGTACGAACAGCCCCCTTCTACAAGCCTCTTCTTCAGCACTCTGTCCACAGTTAGTACTGGCCATCGGTTCTGGGTCGCTAGGGCCAACAGGGCGTCATCCGTGTGACCTCCCTCCGAATCGACCACTTCCGACCTGCTGTACAGTAGGTCCAGAAGGAGGCCACTGCGAGTCTTTGAGAGAGCGTCAAGCTCGTCCCTTACCCCAGCAGTGATCTTCAGCTCAGCCTTCCCTACCACCTCATTGAGGGAAATGTCCAAGTTCAGGCCTGCATCGATAAGGGAAACCCATCCACATGCATCAACCAGGACTGAAACCATGGGATCAGCCCGAGATTGTCCCGTGCCCAATCAGGCGCCATCTGGTGCCGACTCTCCTGGAGAGTGTGATCCTACTCCCCTTCTTGGCGCAAATGGGTAGCCTGAGACTTAGCGTGGCCTTCTTCCCCTTGATGTTAGCGACGGTCCCCACGCTGGTCGCAGTAGCGGAATTGACCATCAGCATCTCATTTGGCTGTAGGGGCCTGATGCCACCTTCGTCCTCGCTGCTCGAGATCATCTTGTCCAAGAGTTGCAGGTCCAGGGCCAATTCTTCCCATATCGGTGGCAACTCGCCTTCTCTTGCCATGACTTGCCCCGATAGGTCGTCAGCTTTCGTAGCAAGAGGGTCCAGGGGTGTCGAAATGCCGCAGAGTCCTCCTGAGAAGGCGGTCTTCAGGTCCTTCCCACCTCCCTTGATGCCATTTATTGTGGTCCTGAGGGGCTCCCATCGGGTCTTGTTGCCCTCCTGAATCCTCCTCCCTGGAGCAATTAGGATGCTATCGCCGAGGCTGAAGGAGCCCTCCACTATGCTACCTCCAATCACGCCCCCTTTGATATCAGAAGGCCTGGAACCAGGACGGTTCACGTCAAAAGACCTCGCGACGTACATCAAACCCCCCTCATCCTCGGATCTATCAGGGGTGGGTATGGTCTCCTCGATGGTCTCGATCAGGATGTCCAGATTCACGTCGTGATGCGCCGAGACTGGGATTATTGGCGCATCCTCTGCAATAGTCCCACTGATGAACTCCTGAATCTCGTTGTAGGACTCAATCGCCCTCTCTTTGCTGACAATGTCGATCTTGTTCTGGACTACCACGATATTCTTTATTCCCGCTATCTCAAGGGCTGCTAGATGCTCCCTCGTCTGAGGTTGGGGGCACTCCTCTGTCGCAGCAACAAGTAACAATGCCCCATCCATTATTGATGCTCCCGATATCATCACAGCCATCAGGGTCTCGTGCCCCGGCGCATCAACGAAGGACACAACCCTGAGCAGGTCCCCTTTCCCCTTCTCTCCCTCTGGATGTTTGCCCTTGGAGTAGTGTTCACCGTCGGAAGTGACGTGGAACGAAGTATCCGCATAGCCCAACTTGATGCTAATCCCTCTCTTCCGCTCTTCCGAATGGGTATCAGTCCAAGTTCCAGATAGGGCCTGCGTCAAAGTGGTCTTCCCGTGGTCGACGTGACCAACCATGCCGATATTGACTTCAGGCTGCTTGCTTTTTGCTCTGGTCAGCTTCAATCACCTCAGTCGTCACTCCTCTTCACCAGAGGGCTGTTCGACTGCGGCTTCCTCTCCGTCAATAATCGCAGCAAGCGAGCGCTTGCCGGAATCAACTACCTTGAGGTTAATCTGACGTGTATCCTGGCTGATAACATTCCCACGGAGGTTCCTTCTCCTCCTTAGGCCATCGTACTTGTATCGGTACTCCTTGCTGTTCTTGTTGACGAATTTCTTCCCCTTGTATCCTACTCCGGCAGTAATCAGAACCGATTTTACTCCCGATCCGTCAAGATCCGGCCTCATCGGTCTCCCAGTTGCATCGGATCCGCCTGTAATCTCCAGCTTGTATCCAGTGAGGGTCGAATCTCCGTCCCCTACGAACATCCCGTCCACCGAATCACCGATTTTCTTTCCCAGAAAGTGGTTGTAGTTTGCTCCCGTTATGTCCATCGCGAATGACCTACCTCCGGACTTGGGATTGGTGTCGTTCACCACTGCCTTGAAGGACTGCTCGCCTGCCATTTCGTCACCTTGGACGGCATCCCGACATAAGGCCCCTATAAGAGCGGTTCGGAGTTGACTTACTGACTATCTCCTCAGAAGCTCGTTTTCTATCCTGCTTCCGATAACCGAGGGAACTGAGTTCGGCATCGTAATGTAGCGTGTCCTCCCTCTCCCCCGATTCGAACTTGAGGCCCTGCTGACGATCAATCCCTCCGATTCAAGATGCTTCAGATATTTCCAGAATGTGGTGTACCCCTTTGGTGTCTCGTTGTTCTCCTCGCAGACCAGATCATACAACTTGCTAGCATCTCCGCTGGATATCTCTTCCTCCCTCTTCAATCTCCTGCAGATTCCGAGAAGAACCAATTTCTGGTGCAGTTTCAGGCCATCAACCTGATTCGGCTCCACGGATGCGGAGTGGGACTTGCTTGGAAGGACATCACTCCCTGTCACCTTCTCTCTCCCGTCCTTTTCCGCCTTCCCAATTGCGCGATCAAGGAGCTCAATGGCCATCCTAGCATCTCCGCCCGACTCCTCTGCAAAAATGCCAATCTTGTGGAGGACCTCGTCACTAACTGAATTCGGTCTGCAAGATGCCTCGTACCGTTGCCTCGCTATTTCCACAAGTTCACTCGCCACATAGGGCCTCATTCGGAGGATGTTGCTTTCCCCCAGCCGAGACTTGATGGCAGCCTCGAAAAGAGTGAATAGCGAATCTTCCTGGCTCACCATGATTAGCGATAGTGTCCCCTCTCCCTCCTTGTCCTCGTCTATCCTCAGGAGCTTGTAGATCAAGTCTGAGTTATCCCTCCTAACTAGCACATCCACCTCGTCCAGAATCAGAAGTAGATGGCTTTCGCGTGAGCGGATGTTGCGCCTAATGCTTTGTATTACCTCTCCCGAGCTGAAACCACGCTCAGGATGGCCTGAGTCAAGAGACGATGCTATTTGCTGAAGAACCTGAGATGCCGAGGGGTGACTCCTGCAATTCACATGGGCGATCGAGACTTTCCTCCGCCCCTCTAGTTTTGCTGCGACGTCCATGCAGAAACGACGAGTTAGGACAGTCTTACCAGATCCAACGTTCCCCGTGATTACAGTCCTACAACTGACATTGTGATTCTCTATTCCAAAGAACATCGATGCTAATTCGCCAAGCTCGTCCTTTCTTCCCACCAATTCGGAAGGGGTCCAGTCATAGGACAAAGGCTCCCTAGAAATCAGAACCTTGCCCGCCCCAATCCTGTCTAGGTAGTCCGCCATTGATTCATTGCACATTTCGACGTTCTTAGACATATTTGGTTCAGGCCCATCAGCAACCCTATGATTGCCACGCACCCCTATTTGATTCGGTGTTTTGATAGGCCTGAGCGTACCAGCGCTACTTGAGGTCGTGCCGTGGTGCTGAAGAGGGTGTTCAAGAAGCCAACAAGATTGACCTTATTCGGCGCCACGCTTCTAGCGTTTTTCGAGTCAATAAACAGTTCTGGATTCTCTGACAACATAGCAGTTAGCACCGGACTGTTAAGTCAAGAAAGCATCCCTCAAGGAAAGGAGAAGATTATGCTGCCAGAGGGCGCTGACTTCGAGATCTGGGGCAATCTGGAAATCGGAGTCTTAGATTACGCAATAGTGGTATCTCTTGTTTACACACTAGTGGCATTGTGGATCCATAGGCCGATTGAAAACCAATTCGGAGTTAAGAAGACCAGGAAACTGATCGCAATCAAGTCCATTCGTTCGATTAGAATGGGGATTCTTGTCTTATTCGTTGCACTGCTCTCCACGGCAAACAAGATGGGAAAATTCGCCGACATATCAAACAATGTTCTAGGTAAGACGACAAATGTAGGGCCCTTTGGCAGGTATGATGAGTCATGGGGGTTCCAGGGACAGGAACTAGAGTGGGGTCTGCTTGATTTCGCAGAACTGTCATTCCTCTTCTGCCTCTCTCTTTACATTGTCTCGAAGGGTCTGGAGATAGACAAGGCAATACTCAACCCGATTCCGGATAATAGGAACTTCATTGAGAGGATATGGGGCGGAATTAGAGATGCTGAGAGGGATCAGAGAACGGACATAGAAGGGGGGGCGATCAAAGCCAACGAGTCATTTACAAACCTCGTCAAAATGCTAGGCGCTGCCGCTTCAATGAATGTTGCCGCAGCTTCTCTGGATGAGGGCAATGTCAAGGTTGCATTCAACAAGTGGAAGAATCTCACTCATCGAAAGGGCAAGCAGAACAAAGACTGGCTAGGGTTATCAGAATCTCTTGACCAGGCCGGAAGCTTCGTTGATGAGGAGGAGTGAGGGAGATATCGGCGGGTTAAAGCCAACATATGGGTTGCGAAAATTGCGGTGAGTGAATGGCAGGCGGACAAACAAGAGAGGAAGTATCAGCAAGGCTGGAGGCTATTTTCTCATCGGCTATGGAAGGAGAGGAACTGGAGAAGGCCCTCATTAGCATTGAAAAGAGACTGGACAAGTTTGAGGGGAAGTGGGGCGGACTGATCAAATGGGCCGAGCAGAAATACGGAAAACCAGAAGACTCAGTACAACCAACCCAGGAAGAAAACAAGCAAGATCAGCCGGAATCTGAACCTCCTGCCCAAATAGAGCTGTCACGTGAAGAAGCCTTCAACGCATTGGAGTCTATTTTCCGATCCAATATTGACGGAAAGGAATTGGAAAAGATGATCGACAGCATCGAAAAGAGGCTTGACAAGTTCGAGGGAAAGTGGCCTAAACTAATCCTCTGGGCGGAGGGGAAGTACGGTAAGGCAGATGCCAAGGTAGAAGTGGCTACTGAGGCAACTGAGGCCCCACAGGAAATCCACGACATCGAACAAACATTGGAATTAATAGTCGGAGGCGAATACGAATCGGCATTGAAAAACCTCAAGCATATGGTTACCGAATATCCCTCCGACTCCGATACATGGAATGCATTCTCTTCCTATTTTTCTTCAATCGGACTCTCTGGAAGGGCGAAGGCTTGTGAGGAAAAGGCCGAATCCTTGTCATAGTGACTTATGCAAACGGGGCCATTTCCCAGTTTTCTCTATTGTAATGGTCTGGGCCACAATTAAATGTACCCTGTCTTTCCCAAGTCTTGGTAGTTTTCATGGCAAAGAAGGTCCCTGAGCATGTTGCGTTCCGTCTAGCACAGAAGGCCAAGGAGGCTGAGAAGAAGATGAAGGAGGCCGAGAAGAAGGTAAAGGCGGCCGAGAAGAAGGCCAAGGAGGCCGAGAAGAAGGCCAAGGATGCCGAGAAGAAGGTAAAGGCGACTGAGAAGGAAGAAGATGACCACGATGACCACGATGACTTCGATGACTTCGATGACCTCGATGACTTCGATGACCTCGATGACGAAACAGAGTCACCAGACGAACCCGAAGAAGAAACCACTAGTGAAGACTCCTCGGAAGAATCTGATGATCAGCTTGATGCTTTGCTAAAACAGGCATCAAGCTCGGAGGGCAGTGATCAGAGAATTCAGAGGGCGAATCGCCTAGCTGCAGATGGGGACTTTGAAGGGGCTCTCGAGATTTGGAAGGATCTAATAGCCAACGAAGCCGAGAACCCAGAAAATTGGAGGGGCCTATCCTCTGTTTTGGACCAGAGGAACCAACCAGGGGATGCGGCAAAGGCACAAACTGCACGAGATCACGCAGATAGAATTCAGGCTCAGGCCATTGTGGAAAAAACCGGAAGGAAGATGGAGGACATTATCGCCGATCTGATGGACGACGGTGTCTTGAATTTCAGTTCCGGCTCAGATGCGAAAGACCCCGAATAGATATTCCAACTGTCCTTTTCGTCTGTTCATTCGTCAACAGCCCACCATTCACATTAATAACTCGTCACCCTTGGGGGTGTTCAGGTATTACTATGGTAGAACTAAACGACACACAAAGAATGGGACTTCTAATTGGAGCAGCCGCGATTCTAATCTTCGTTGTTGTGAACATGGCAGGATTGTTGGGAGGCGGCGACAAGCTGTTCCTAATCGATTTGATCGGAATCGGCAGTATGGATGCAATGAGGCCAGATACTGGTTTCAGCACACAAGACATGGTCGGCATGCTAGCAGCAATAGCGATGGGGGCACTTTACTTCATGTCCGCAGAAGAAGACCTCGACTGGGAAGCCCTATTGGGCGCCGATGACGATGACGAAGAAGAGTAATCTTCCAGACAGCGTTACCTTGATTCATAATTTACTGGTATAGATGCCGAGAGGCTACCTATCGAATTATGGAATCTCGTCGAACTTGTATCCTGTTTCCCATTTCTTGTCACCCAGGACAACCTCAAGTTCGAATGGCGTTAGTAGTGGTTTTGCATACCGAACCGAATCGTCAATTGCTATCCTGGGACATGCAGTATTGACAAATGCGTCCACCGGGTAGAAGTCGATTAATTCGGGCCCAACATGTTCCAATGCTAGCAGGTAACCCTTCTTACCATGCTTTTCCAGTTTCCCCTTCATCCTAAGTGCCAGATTCCTCCTCATCTGGCCGGGTTTTTCACCTATTAGAATTCCAAAAGTCTTTGCTTGATCACAAGCCATAATCAGCCCGAATCTCTGCCTCAGAATCCCCTCAATCCTTTGGAATGACATTTCCTCTGCCCCGCCAGTGTACGGGTCCAGCATTGCCAATGGTTTTCCTGTGTGAAGAACCAAACCAATAGGGTGGAAATCACCGCTTCCGAGGAAAAGATAGTGACCGATATCATCGCTATCTCCCGAATAATTGCATCCCAGAACCTGACCAGGGAATGATAGCCGGGCCCCGCCTACTGGAACCTCGACTTCGAATCCTGCAGATTCCAACCGCTCCTTGTAGTCGAAGATTAGGTGGAGATGCTGTATGCTCCCAACCAGGCCCAACTTTGCTCCTCTCAGAGGCGATACCCTCCCCACGGCATCCATGAATCTCTCTTTGGCCTCTTCCTCACTCATCTCACTCTCATTCAAAGACTCGGAGAGGCGCTTCTGCGCGATTTCTCGATGCGCCGAGAGAATTGGCAGGACAGGATCAATTGCAGGATCCCCATCGTAAGTAACGTTGATGAATTCAGTAGGCATTCCGGAATCGATATTCATTTGTGAATGCCCCATATGGGCAACAAGCTCCACCCCCATTCGCTGCATTTTGTCATGAACAAGGTCGCAAGCGCCATAACAGGGATCGGCTGCCAGAATAATTCTAGCAGAGGTATCTTCCTCGATTGCATCCATCATTTCCAGTGCCTGCATCTTGAGGCCTTCTGGAACCTGAAGTGCAACAAGGCGATTGTCATTATCCTTTATTCTCTCTATCAGGTCATCGAGTTCGAACTCATGCCTATTCAGATCTATGTTATCACCTGTTACTGGACAATCACTACTTTCCCATCAACTATGTCTATTCTTGCGAGGGTTCTAATCGGCCACCCAGGTCTCTCTTTCGATAACCTCTCTCTACCATCTCCCTTCTCTATCGCCACAATCACATCTTGGAGAACTGCTCCCATGCCTTCGAGTGTTTCGAGGAGGGGCTCTAGTGTTCCTCCGGTCGAAATCACATCATCAACTACCAGAATCCTCTCTCCAGATGAAATATCGTTGATGTAGGCCGTCGAACTGGAGTAGCCTGTTGAAACATCAACTCTGACCTCGCCCTCCATTCCATAGGATCTTTTCCGTATAACCACCGTCGGCTTTCCAGTTGCCTCTCCTACGGCTGCTAGCAGCGGAAGTCCCATGGCCTCAACACTGACAATAAGGTCTATCTGGGACCAATCAACCATACTGACAATCAGATCCCTGGTCGCTCTGAGGACCTCTGCTTCCATTCTTGGTATGCCATCTGATATTGGATGGATGAAGTAAGGGTACTCGCCCTTCCAGATTATGGGCGCTCCCCTGAGCGAATCTTGCAATACCGTGAGTGGATCAGTTTGGGACATGCTCCCTTGGCCTCACACTAGGCCCTTCAAATGCTCGGAGCCTTGTACGATCTTGATTGTGCAAGGCGTGGGGAATTTGCAACTCGCCTTCCTCAATGCGTCCCTTGCCGCAACGTAACTCTCTGCCTCGGTCTTAATGGAAATAACGGTCTGCCCTCTCTGGACTCTTGCTGCGGTTCCGACGTTCTTGCCGAATGATAGGCGCATCCCTTGTGAAACCCTATCGGCACCTGCACCGGTAGCTTGCTTGTTCTCTCTCAAGATTTGATGAGGATAAGTGTGCATCCTGAGTGCATACCCCATAGGCCCTGCATCTTCTCTAATCGTAGAGTTTGCAACCTGCCTAGCAGACTCTAGGGCCGAGTCCCTGATTTGGCACGCATTATCCGCTCGTAACTCAATTGCTACTGGAAAACCACTTGTCTCTGCCTTTTTCCTGTTGCCCATGTGGTAACGCAGAATCCTGTTGTTTGGAACTCCGCCAGTGTACTCCCTCCTGGTAAATGACTGACCCTTGATCTGCCTGTACATCTTTGCTGGTTTGCGTGCCAATCAATCACCTCGTTGGCCGCCCACTGACCCTCCGTATTTAACGGTGAGGCAGTGGTATAGATCAGGAAACGTTTGACAATCGATCGCTTTCCCTCTGCACTTCTGTAACTCCGAATACAATTAGGACGAATCCAAGCACCATGGAAGCGCCAATCTCCTCACCAAGAAGTAACCACCCTCCTAGAACTCCGAAGACCGGGACAAGGAAGACGTATGAAGAGGCAGCAGTGGGGCCGATCAACTCAATCCCCTTTGCGAACAGTACGTAGGATAAGACGGTGGATATTATTCCCAGATATGCAATTGTCAGCCATTCTGCCGTGCTCGGTTCTGGAATCGCCGAACCCCAGTTCTCAGCAATCATCCACGGAGAAAGCAAAGCCCAACCAGTCACAGAATACCAGACCACAATCTCTAGAGATGAGTAGCCACTTTCCCATGAAAGCATAATCTTAGTCAGATTGCTAGTAGCAGCCCATGAGAGTGCGGCGAAGAGAATCATCAAATCGCCAATTATCCTATGCTCTATCGGGATTCCAGAGTTTGGACTCCAACCCACAACAACCGCCACCCCGGAGATTCCAATCAGTAGCCCAATAGACATCCTTGTAGAAATCCTCTGGCCCAGCATCGGCACGGCTAGAAGGACGGTAAATACGGGATTCATGGGGATGATGAGGGATGCATCCCCAGCCGCTGTCCAACTCATCCCATGCATGAACAACAATTGATAGGCCATTGTTCCCAGAAGGCCCAGCCAAATCGAGAAAACCCATGATTTCCTATCAGGGGGAAGAAATCGAAAGGTTCTCTCGCCTCTGCTTGAAATCGACCAGACAAAGAACACCGAAACCGCGAATGCGTATCTCAGCCAAGCAGAAGTTGCCGGACTGAGTGTGGCTGGGCTTTCTTCGTTCAATCCATAACTAAGAAATCTGCCCGCCGCCCAAGTAGAGCCCCAAATTACCGCAACTAGAACTAGAAGCAAATGGGTGCCAAGGTTCTTTTTCCAATAACTACTCAACACGATATCACATTCCTGAGTATTTGGGGGTTATCATCCCTAAGAAACCCGGATGGGTGACATCACAGATCTCATGCCCGGACAAGGCAGCTCCAACTTTCGTGGCCAGAACGGCAGCTGTCATTGCCAATCTATGGTCATTTTCACAGTCAACGATCCTCGATGGGGCACTTGGTCGTTGACTCCCGGACATGGCCAAACCCCCTGTTCTTTCTTCGACTTCAATTCCAAATAAGGATAGCATTCTGATCGTTGAAACAATTCTATTCGACTCTTTTCCTCGAGCATGGGGGGCTTCTACAATTTCCCCACCGTTGCCCATTGCCATCAATGCAGTCAACGGCGTAATCACATCACTAGAGTCTCTTAGGCTAATCTTTCTGGAATTCCCTGAGATTGCCATTTCGATTGTATCTGAGACATGGGTTCCTTCGAATTTCCTATAATTCAAGCCCTTTGTC
>Ga0208408_1001214_pt1 | contig 14869 bp, 18 predicted proteins | sample ETNtaG_4_FD_185776 | JGI IMG/M metagenome (GOLD analysis project Ga0208408, IMG submission 185776) | Marine microbial and viral communities from oxygen minimum zone, Eastern Pacific Ocean - ETNP201406SV67 (SPAdes) (version 2) | ecosystem: Environmental > Aquatic > Marine > Oceanic ... | reverse complement strand
AAAGGCTCCATGCGCCTCCCCGAAGCATATCGCTGCTTGGCACGACCTTCTTCGGCAACCGAGCCTAGTCATCCACCAGGTGGCGTAGTAACTGCTGTAGCCGTCGGCTTCAACATTCGTCCGGGTTTGCGTATGATCTGACAATCATTGACACGTTATGTCTCACTGTGAAGAGACTAGCGTCTATGCCAACTTCCCCGGTCTATAAACATAAATCGAGTGCACGAACTACCCTGCGCCATATGACCACATCAAGGTCAAACACAGGGATTTGTCGTGAGAAAAAGGGGGTATATAATACTGCGCAAGAAATAAAATTAGAAGTTTAAGGAGCTAATCTATCAATTTGCCATATCCTTGCGTGCTTAGTATATACAAAACGATCGTGTAATCTGTCTTTTCTACCTTGCCAAAATTCTACATTTCGATGTTCAAGAACATAGCCACCCCAAAAATCAGGTAACGGAATTTTTTTCCCATCATACGTTTTCTCTAGTTCCTTTACTTTATTTTCTAATTTTTCTCTATTTCCCAAGCTTTTACTTTGGCGTGATGCTAAAACAGATATCTGACTTAGTCTAGGTCTACTATGGAAATATTTTTCAGATTTCGTCCTTGATATTTTCCTAATTTTACCTTGTATTCTAACTTGTCTTTCTAAATCTTGCCAATAAAAAAGTAGAGAACCATATGGATTAACTTTTATTTCTTTACCTTTTTTACTTTCGTAATTTGTATAAAATACAAAACCACGTTCATCATATTCTTTTACTAAAACAGTTCGACTAGATGGCTTTCCTTTTTTAGTAGAAGTTGATAAAATAGCAGCATTGGGTTCAATATGTTCTAAATTTTCTATTTTCTCAAACCAAAGCCTAAACATATCAGTCGGCGAATCGAGTAAATCTTTTTGATTTAATTCATTCATCTCATACTGTTTACGTATTTTCTCTAAGCTAACCATTTCAATTCACTATTCTACATTCATATTTAAGAAAGATACGTTGAATCTATATATTTGAATTTCAATCAGATTTATATATCCGCTAAATTAAGTAAAAAAATATGGAAGCATCTTCATTGGGTAATATTAGCTATGAAGCAATGGAGACGCGGCCTTCTCCTTTCAAAGGGTTTTGGATAAGAGTATTTGCATTCATAATAGATTCTATAGTTCTCGGGGTTGCAGTATGGGGTTGCGCAATTGTTTTTGGTATATTTTTCGGGTCGCTGTTTGGAGAGGATGCAGGTTTTGGTGCGGCGATTATTGTAATCTTTGTTGCAAGTATTGCTACGTTATTTTATAAGCCACTTATGGAAGCCTCTGAATATCAAGGCACGTTTGGTAAATATTTTTTGAGTATGAAAGTTGTAGATAAAAATGGTAGAAGAATAACTACGGCAAAATCATTCATAAGAACTATTGTTTTTATGTTTCAAGTATATATTCCAATGATAAATTGGTTTAGTTGGTTACTACTTCTTATGATTTCTTTCACAGAGGAAAACCAAGGTTTGCATGATATGGCGGCCGAAACCTATGTAGTTTCTAAATACTGGCAGGGCCCTGTTCCATTACAAGACAATTTTGGAGCTTGATTTATGGATGAAAATATACAGAAAGAAATGATGTTTGCGTCTGGCGCACTAGTGGCCTTTGTTGTTTTTTTGATTTATGGCGAAATTTCAGATGTAAGTGAAATGGCAATCTCAGTAGGGGCATTTGCAGTTAGTTGGCTTGGAGTTAGTTATTTTATCAAGAATTTTGGTTCTGGAGGAACATCCAAACAAGATTTAGAAAAAGAATTTCAATGGTATTCAGGAATGCTCATATTATTTCTTGCAATTATGACTCTAATTGGAAAAACAGATGATGGTTTAGAACTTACTTATTCTATTTATGGAATGTTTGTTTTTGGTTTTACACTAATTTGGGTAGTTCGTAGCGTAGCAATCAAATATTTCAGTTAATTATTTCGAACCACGACCATCAAGTGCCGCTATCACTATTGCCAATCCTGCAATAAAGCGACGATCAAAATTATGGTTTGGAGGAATATTTACTACTAATTTTTTAATAATGGGATTGAATTTTTGGCGCATAGTAATTGGTTCTTCGTCACCAGAAGTCCATAAAGTATATTTTTTGGGTAGAATTCCTAAGAAGGTTCGTCTTGCTATTGCATAACCCAAACTATCCTCAATCAGTGTACCAATTTCTTTTCCTTCAGAATCTAACAATTCCCATTTTGTTCTCAGAATTGAGTTTAACCATTTTCTTCTAACAGTTCCTAATAAAATTCCTTCTTTTGGATCGAAAATATCAAATCCACCCCATGCATCAATGAAGTTTTTTTGTTTAATTACTAACCATTCATTACTTTTACTTTCATCATCATATATTCTTAAATCTTCTTTAATTTTGAATCTTTTTTGTTCGCAAAATCCATACAAATTATCTTGTGAATCCATTATTCTAAATTTGTTTCCGAAGATTTTTAGAAATTTCTCTCTAATGAGATATTGATTTAGTTCCAGTAATTTTGCCATATTATAGTTACACAAGACAACTATTTGCCTTTATCTCTCCATTTGGTTTCAATTTTATCAAGAGAACGAACAATAACTCCATCATTTGTAAACAAAATTATACAATAATCTTTTTTAATGTCAGGGTGGATGAATTTTTTGCCCCCTATGTTAATTCCTCTAAGTTCAGGTCCAAAAGATACTTTTTCTTTAACAATTTGGTATTTTTTCTTAGATCCGTCCGTCTCGAAATTTAAGTAATTCGCTTCTGACAAAGCTTTGAATCGATGCCTTAAAAAAGAGTCTTTTTTTTGTAACTCTTCAGTATTTTTAGTCTCAAATATAGTTTTTGCACAATCAGTTATCGTTGAATTAGGATAATCTGCAATAAACGCTAAAATGGTAATATCGAGTTCATCTAATAATCCCATTTAGATTCCGAATTTAACAACCTTTTCCAAAAAAAGACAATATGTAGCTTCCATTATCTCCAGAAGAAGAAATATCACTTGTAACTATAACGGCAATAGCAGCAGTTACCACAATAGATAAATTTACGAAGAGAACGGCCGTTTCAACATTATTTGCCCATTCAGGTAAAAAAAATAACTGAGATTTTTCAGATCTAGCTTTTCGATAGCCAACAAAATTTTCCATTTCTTCATCCATTTTTTAATCAACTCTAAACTAACAAGATTATTAACTATATTTAAAGCGTTTTCAAAATATTTTTTTGAAAATATTATATATACTCGTAGCTTGTGGTAATGAAGAGAAGCATGGCAGACGGAACTTTTGGAGGTAACGAGATGGCTTTAGCCTTCATAATAGTAGGAATTCTTTTATTTGTTGTAGAATTATTCCAACCAGGATTCTTAGTCGCAGTTCCAGGTACGGTACTCATAGCATTAGGTCTTCTAATGTCTTTTGATGACGTACTTAATCTATCGCCAATGGCTTTGCTTGTTATCGGTTTGGTTGTTGGTCTTGGTTCATTATATGGAACAATGACAATGTATCAATCTTTAGCCCCACCAGACACACCTAGTGAAATGAGTATTGAAAATTCCATAGGAAAATCCGGAATTGTCACTAGAGATGTGGTCGCTAATGAAATGTTTGGAAAAGCAAAAGTTGGTAGAGAAGAATTTAGAGCTACAGCAGAAATAGATATAGCAAAAGGAACTAAAGTAAAAGTCACAAATGCAGAAGGTATTACTCTTACAGTGATACCAGAATAATAAAAAAAGGAGAAAAAAATGGATGTAGAAATATGGCTACTGGTGTTATTGATAGTCGGTACAGTCGTTGTCGTTATTTTAATGGCAACTATTAAACAAGTTGAGCAATATGAGTCGGCTGTAGCGCTAAGATTGGGTAAGTTTCATAAAATGCTTAATCCAGGATGGAATTTTGTGATTCCACTTATAACGGAGGTTACGCCTGTTGATCTTCGTATACAAGTTCTTGATGTTCCACGTCAAGAAGTTATCACTAAGGATAATTCGCCAACTATGGTTGATGCAGTTGTATATTATAGAGTTGCAGATGCAAAGAAAGCAGTATTGGCTGTAGCGAATTACAAAGCCGCAATTGTAAATATGGCTCAAACAACACTTAGAGGTGTTGTAGGTGATATGGAATTGGATGAAATTTTCTCAAGTAGAGATAAGATTAATGCAATTTTAAGAGAAAAATTAGATATTGAAACAGATCCATGGGGTGTTAAAGTCGATAATGTTGAAATTAGAGAAGTTGATCCCTCGCCTAACGTAAAAGCAGCAATGGAAGAACAGACTTCAGCAGAACGTGAAAGACGTGCAGCTATTTTGAAAGCAGATGGTGAAAAGAGGTCAGCAATTCTTTCAGCAGAAGGTGAAAAACAATCTCGAATTTTGACTGCAGAAGGAGACAAACAATCTCGTATTCTAGCGGCAGAAGGTGTCAGACAATCTAAGGTGCTGGAAGCTCAAGGTCAACGTTCACAGACTATCTTAGAGAAGCAAGGTGAAGCTCAAGGTTTGAAAATTACAGCAATGGGTGCATCTGCTTTGGATTCTAAAGCATTAACTGTTTTGAGTTTAGATTCTCTAAAAGAGATTGGCGCTGGCGCATCTACCAAATTTATTCTTCCATTTGAATTAACAAAATTATTCGAGGGCGCAGCAGATTATGTTGGTTATGCACGCAAAGCTCCAGATAGGGAATTATCCGATCTTAAAGATGTAGAGAAAGCACTAGGCAAATCAGAAGATATTCTTGGAACAATTCCGACATCAGAGGAAATGCAGGCTGAATTAGATGCAATTAAAGAAGAAGCCGATGAGGCATTAAAACAAGTTGTTGATGAAGGAATTAAGGATCAGATGACTGCATCCGAGCCTCCTAAAGAGTTAAAAGAGCCTGAGTAAGGTAGTAGTAAATGGCTACGGCAGTTAACACACCACTCCATATTTGGATTAAAAAGAAGGATTCAGGAAGGTATGTTAACAACGATCGCATAAAATTTCTCTCTGCAGAGAGTTATTATAATAACAAATATCCAAAGAGAAATATAACATTTCCTAAGATTGAACTAGATAGGAAAGATGTTTACTCATCGAAAAGTATAACTTTATACAATGTAGATATCAGAACAATTTTGAATTCAAAGAGCTTTCGTCTTCCAATGATTAATACTCCGAATTCTAAAGAGAATGGCATTATGTCATCAGCAATTAATTATCTCGAGAGAAAAACAGGTTTTGATATAGATAGAGATGGAGATATTGGTTTGCCTGGGAATTCTATAGACAAACAAAATCAAATTGCACTTAACGGGTTAAGATGGGTTATAGACAATATACGCTACACTCGGTTAAATGATGATGGATTAGACGAAGATTTTGGTCTTTGGTCTTATCATAGAATGCGTTATGCCTTAGAACAGTCAGTTAAGAAAATAGAGGCCATTGTGCTTGCCGGTGAAAATTGGTCATTTAGTTATCAAACACTAGAAAGAAAGAATGGAGACTGTGAGGATGGAGCAATTCTATTGTATGATATTCTTAGGAAATCTGGGATTCCTGCATGGAAATTAAGACTAAATACAGGTTTCATGGAGAATGGAGCTGGACATTGTTGGTTGTCATATTATGTGGAAAGTCAATTCTGGAAAAGTAAAAGAGACGACAAATGGGTTATCCTTGATTGGTGTGATGATACTAAAGCAAATAGAGAAACTAAAGTAGAGGATAGGCCACGATATTCGGATTTGAAAAAATATGCAGCTATAGATTTTTCATGGAATGAAGATTATACTTGGTCTTTTGGAGAACTAAAGTTTGCTCCATTATTTCATACAGAAGATTGTAATATTTTCATGTGTGATTGTAAAGGTTTTGATTGGGAATTGAAATTTTGTGATTGTGGTTATTCAGTGTCAATAATATAAATCGGCAATCATAGCAATGTTATGGAACCTTTAGCGCATGAGGGTTTAGGTCGACTTCTAGATTTAGGAGAAAATCTTCACACACCTCATATTGTATTCAGTCAGGACGACTTAACTGAAGCTACAGATTTAGAATCCGGAGGTTCTATAACTATTGGTAAATCATTTGATTTACCGTCAAAACCACTTGGATTAGATTCCGACAAAGAACCTTATCTTCACTTATCAGAAAATATTGCAGTATTAGATAACGCATCTTCACTTAGGCCTCAAAAGATAGTAGAAATTGCTTCTAAGTTTAGAGAGGAAGCAGACTATTCACGATTAGTTTATGCGCCTGCTGTAGAACCCAGTGATATGCCCATTCTAGCATATCTTGGAGTCGACATCTTTGATGATTTAAATGTTGAATTGAGAAGTTCAACAGGTTGGCTTTTGGAAGATGGATCATGGACTAAAACATCTTCTAATATTGATCTAATTTCAGCAAATAAAGAAGAACTCAATCGATGGGTTTCAAAAATTAGGAATTCAATTTCCAATGGAACATTACGTGAATTCGTTGAAAGAACAAGTTTGCATAATCCCCGTGTTTCTCAAATTTTACATCATTCAACTAGAGTATTGATGAAGTTGGGGGCAAAAATTCATACTTCGATAAGGGCAAATAATCTAAGTTTGCAAAATCCTTCAGTTATTGATTTTCAGGAAAGATTAGCTAGATTCACACCACCCGTTGAGAATATGATTTTGTTAGTTCTTCCTTGTTCAGCTAGAAAACCATATTTCAAAAGTAGCAGCCACAAAAGATTTTTCAATGCGATAAGAGAAGTAGAGAATTATCTTTCATTACACATAGTTTCAGTAACTTCTCCTTTGGGTCTTGTCCCTAGAGAATTAGAGTTTTGTTATCCAGCAGCTCATTATGACATTGCAGTAACAGGAGTTTGGAGCCCCACAGAAGTAGAAATGTTAAGAACACAATTATCAAGAATAGAACCTGAAAAGCATTATTCTAAGGCTATTGTCCACGCAGGTTCTTCCTCTGAAATAATGACCACCTTACTCAAGGAAAGAGGTTTGGAGACGATAGATACTAAAGTCGAAAGACCATCTTCTTTTGAAGGCCTTGAAGTTTTACAAAATGTGGCTAGGATGAGTTTGAATGGAACTGAACCAGTTAATTCTAAACAGAGAGCAAAAGGAGAAGCAATAGGACTTGCAAATTTCCAATATCCTAATTCTGATTTTTTGACAACCTCTGAAATAAGTGGGAGAATGCCTTACAAACTAAGATGTGGAGACTTAGCTGCAATTTCATCCGTAGTAGGCGGATTTGGCTTGACTTTAAGTGGAGGAAAGGCATATGCTTCCAATGGAGGGGGAATTATCAAAGCTGAAGACTTCAAATTAGTTGGAGATTTGTTTGCAGTTGGTGTAAAGAGTTACGAAGGTGATTGGTTAATCGGTGATCAAGTAGTTATAGAGCAAAATGATGAGATAACAGCAGTAGGAATTGCTAAAATGAATCCTGAAGAAATGGTTTCTATGAAAAGGGGAATTGCAGTGGAGGTTCGTCATCATGCCTGAAGCGTTTGTTCCACTGACCGATTTTGTTAATGAAGCCAAATCAATTCCTAAGGAACATGCTTTGGATCAACCAGTAGCTAAATGGACCGAAGAAGAAGTTATTGGAGATGAAATTGTAGAAGCAGGTGTAGCAATTTTGAGAACAAGAGGTTGTTATTGGTCAATAAAAGAAGGTTGTTCGATGTGTGGTTATTTCAATGATACTGTTCCAGGAGGAGTTAGCGATGAAATGCTACGCGAGCAATGGAAAAAAATTAGGCCTTCCCTAGAAGGAAAACGATATGCTAAGATTTACACATCTGGTTCTTTTATAGATCCTACAGAAGTTCCTCTTGATTTTGCTGATGAAGTGATGTCAGATATGAAGAATATGGGAATTGAAAAAGTATTAATTGAATCACTTCCAGAATTTGTGAATCCTAAAAATTTCAGTTACACAAATGCCCCTAAATTAGAAATAGCTATTGGTTTAGAATCATCAAGTCCATTAGTTTTAGATAAGTGTGTCAACAAGAGATTACGTTGGCCTCATTTTGTAAAAGTTTGTAAACAAGCTAGAGAAAATGGCGCTGAAGTTAAAGCATATATTCTTTTGAAACCACCTTATCTAAATGAAAAAGATGCGATAGAAGATGCAGTCCAGTCTGCAATAGATGCAGCCCCTCACGTAGATAAAATTTCAATTAACCCTGTAAATGTTCAGAAAAATACAGTAGTTGAGAAATTATGGTTCAGAAATGAATGGACGGCTCCTTGGCTATGGTCTGTAGTAGAAGTTTTAGAACGTTGTAAGGATTTACCCGTTAGAGTTTATTCAGACCCTACAGGAGGAGGGACACGGCGCGGAGCGCATAATTGCCATGGTTGTAATAAGAAAATTTTAGAAGGTCTGAAAAAACATAGATTAGGCAAGGGTGATTTATCAGGTTTAATGTGTGAGTGTAAGTCACGTTGGGAAGTTATAAAACAACAATCTGTATTTAGAAGAAATGGTTCTGAACCACATGGATATCGGAATGGTTTTGGCAACGGTAGACGTTTTTAACGGGGTTAATCTGGAGCCTTAATGGAAGACATTAGTTATCTCAGAGTAATTGCAGGTCTTTTGCTAGTTTTATTCCTTCCAGGTTATACTCTAATTCAAGCTATGTTTCCTCGAAAAGGAGAGTTGGATGAAGAATTCGATGTGCTTTATAGAGTTACTTTGGGAATGGCCATGTCAATTTGTGTAGTTATTCTAATAGGATTTGTATTAGGTAACCCTTCATTGGGTAATGCCCCAGATTGGGATGGACTTTCCGATGGAGATAAAGGATACTTTCAGACTTTTTTTGTTACGAGTTCCCTAATTGCAATTACTATTTTGTTTTTCATTGCGGGATGGTATAGGGGCGCTTATCCGTGGATGGCAAATATTCATCCGTCTTTGGCAAGAGCCCCACCTGGAATCCGAATAGAAGCGGAGTTGGCTGTAGCAGGTAAATATATACCTGCAGAATTATTAGAACTTCAAGGTTTGAAACATGATAGGATGGATGTCAAAGCTAAGCTTAAAGAAGCTGAATCTCGAAAGCGTACAGGTAGTTCAACAATGAAAAAATATTATGAAAAAAGAGAAAAAACCCTTCTTGCAGACTTAGCTGATATTGATTCTAGAATGGCCGAATTAGATCAAATATTTAATCATTCAGGAGAAGGTGGCGGGTTATCTGCAGATGTTGTTCAAGAAGAATCAACAGATCCTGGTGGCGATAACGATACAGAGGATTAGTTTTTGGAATATAAACTAGTAATAATTGTCCGGACTGATTTAGGTCTTTCAAAAGGTAAAATGGCAGCTCAAGTTTCTCATGCGGCCGTGAATTGCGCTCTTAAATCTAAAAAATCTGATTCTTCAAATTTTAGTAAATGGTTTGGAGATGGCCAGAAAAAAGTAGTCGTCAAAGTATCAGGAGAATCAGAACTCCGTAAGTTACAACAGCATGCTAGAGACGTTGGCTTGATTTCTAGTTTAATTATTGACGCAGGATTAACTGAAGTTCCACCTAATACAGTTACGTGCTTAGGAATAGGTCCAGCTTCTGAATCAACAATTGATACAGTTACAGGTAATTGTTCTCTTTTCTAAACCCAATTCTTTATTTATCACGGGGTTCTGAGTAATCGCATGGGATTCTTCAAGAAGAAGGAAGAAAAGAAGAAATTTGATTATTCAGATGACACAAAGGAATTATTTGCTGAAAGAGATGCATGGACAGCAGAACAGCGCCGTAAATTAGGTGGAGGAGAGACTAACCCTGAATTAGCGAATCAAGAAAGATCTAGGGAAGAGAGACCTAAAGAAGATTTAGGAGATTTGTTAGGAGACAGCGACTTTAATCCGTATGCTAATAAAGAAGAATTAGGAGGAAGTTCAGATAGTATTGCAGCACCTTCGGCACCGAAAAGTAATTCATCAGCATATGTTTGTCAATCTTGCGGTAAAGATTTCCAAGAAAAATGGGGAAAATGCCCTTCTTGTGGCGGAGAAATGAAAAAAGCTGAGAGTCAAACAACTCCTGAGCCCGCATATTCTCCAGTATCAGAACCCGTTTCTAATTCTAATACAAACGCAGGCGATCCTTTAGATGATTTACTTGGTGATTTTAATTCACCAACATCTGAACCTCCTTCATTAGATGATAGAGAAGATTCAAATCCAGGCGTTAGAACGGGTAGTGATGATTTAGGAACTGATTTTGGCCAATCAAGTTCTAGTCACAGTAATAGGAAAGTCCGTAAAGTTAAAAAAGTAAAGAGACCTCGCAAATCTTAGGAAAATTACCTTGACGTCTGAATCAGAAGGACTAGAACTGCCTGAAACTGTAAAAGATGTAGGTATCGCAATTGGTAGTGTTGTTGTTGTTTTTTTATTGACATTTGTTTATAGTGGTAATTGGCCCCCTATGGTAGTTATTGAATCCGGTTCTATGGAACATGATGATAATCCATTATACTCCGAACCAAGATATTCACACATAGGAACAATTGATACTGGTGATTTGGTAATCGTTAAAGAAGCGGAAAAAGAAGATATAGTAACTTATCTTGAAGGCAAAAAAATAGATTATAAAAAATATGGAGATTATGGGGATGTTATAGTATATTACAAAAATGGTATTGAAACTTATGAAGGCCAACCAGTAACTCCTGTAATTCATAGAGCGATGGCTTGGGTGGAAGTAGTAGACAAAGATAACGGAACCTACTACATACCCGAAATAGACACTTATTTTTATGGAAAAATAGAATTAGCTGAGATAGGTTTAGGTGGAGGAGCAAGTATTAAGAATTTACAAAACTCAGGATACATTACAAAGGGAGATTCTACTGGTAATCCCCATCCAGATCAATTAACACATTATGACATAACTGGAGCCCAAGTACAACCAGTTAATCCTAGCTGGATAGTAGGTATGGCTAAGGGTGAATTGCCCTGGTTCGGCCTAATTAAACTGCGTGTAACTCAACCAGACAATTATTATGGTGCACCACCAGAATGCCGTACAATGCTTTGGTTTTCTATGATATTCGTTCTAGGCGGTCCGGTTTTAGCAGGAAAAGTATGGGATACTTATCAAGATAGAAGAGCTGCAGAATCAAAGTCAAGAGCCGCAGAATCAAAGTCTAATTTAAAAGAAGCAAAGCAGATAAGACAAAAAGAAGAGTAAGTGTTAATTACAGTACAATTAAACACGAGCAAGGCATGAGTAATACACCAGCTGCTGCAAAACGCGGAATCCCTTCCAAAACAGACTTCAAAGAGTGGTACCCATTTATCGTTGAAGCTGCAGAATTAGTTGACAAAAGATATCCAATAAAGGGCATGGATGTTTGGAGGCCTTATGGTTGGAAAACTATGCGTTTGATAGATGATTTAACACATAGTGAAATGGAAAGAACAAATCATGATGAAGTTAATTTCCCTTTACTTATTCCTGAAGATTTATTAGACAAAGAAAATCGTTTAGTTTCATTGTTAAAAACAGCTAGGGAAAAGGGAGTTGACCCCTCTGAACTTAGAATGGATGAGCAAGTCGGGGGCTTTGCAAAAGAAGTTTATTGGATTAGGCATGCAGGAGAAGCCGAATTAGATAAGCCAATGTTTCTCAGACCAACAAGTGAAACAGCAATGTACACAATGTTTCCATTATGGATTCGTTCACATGCAGATTTGCCACTAAAAACCTATCAAATTGTAAACACATTTAGATATGAAACAAAACAAACCAGGTCATTCATTAGAGTAAGAGAAATACATTTTTTTGAAGCCCATACAGCACATATCGATGAGGCTGATGCAACAAGACAAATTGAAGAAGATTTGAGTATTGTTCAAAATTTAATGTCTGAATTAAAATTACCTGTATTAGTTACCAAGCGCCCCGTGTGGGACACTTTTCCAGGAGCATGGTATACCATTGCAATAGATGTGATAATGCCAGATGGCCGAACTTTGCAAGTAGCATCTTGCCATCATTACAGAGACCAATGGGCGCGTGCTTTCGATGTTACTTATGAAGATGAATCAGGAGATCAACAATTCGTGCATCAAACAACATACGGGATGTCTGAAAGATTATTAGGTGCAATAGTTGCAACTCATGGCGATGATAAGGGACTGATAATGCCACCTAGTGTTGCGCCAATACAAGTTATCGTTATTCCAATAATGTCTAAACAAGCTTCACAAGATGTAATTGTTGAAGCTGAAAAAATAGTATCCCAACTAAAAGAGTCAGGAATTAGAGTCAGAATAGATGATAGAGATATAAGACCAGGTCAGAAATATTATGATTGGGAGATTAAAGGAGTTCCATTAAGAATAGAGATTGGCCCTCGAGATTTAGCAAATAATTCAGTGATGTGTGTTAGAAGAACAGGAGGCAAGAACAGCCATTCATTGGAAAATCTTGCAGCCACAGTTCGCGCGGAGCTAGATGCAATTGGTAAAGAAATGAACGAGGAAAGCACCAATCATTTTAATTTCCACATCAAGAATTTACCTAGTTTTACAAGAGATGGCGATAAGTTAGTCTTCAATGAACCAATTCAATCAGGATATGTTTATGAGATGGCTTTCGAAGGTAATGATGCAGAGGCTGAAATGATTGAGAAAAGTACAGGTTTAACTTTCCTTGGTAATTCAACAAGCACTTATTCGAAAGCTAAATCATGTATCATATCAGGAAAATCGACACATAACAAAGTTTATTTGGCAAGAACGTACTGAGCATAGAACACATTATCGTAACTAAACAACATTAGTTTTTATATACTGTCAGTAGAATGTAATGGTCCGGCAGTTTATCTATCCAGATATATCTGCCAAAAAAAAGAGGACGCAACCATGGAACACAGAATAGTAAAGAACGAAGATGGTGTATCTCCGGTTATCGCGGTCATTTTAATGGTCGCAATTACTGTGGTCTTGGCAGCTGTGCTGTACGTTTGGGCAGCCAGTTTCTTAGAGCAAGGAGAATCAGCACCTATAGCAACATTTTTCACAGAGAAAAATAGTGGTGGATCTTGGCACGTAAAAGTTGTTAAGGTCAGCAAGCAAGAGGATTTAGCAGGATTTAGCTACTTCTTGAAGGATTCAGATGGATCAACACACGTTGGTGGTAATGGATTCGGAGAAGTCGCTATGCAGATCGTCGGTGGAGAAGAGCACGGAATTGAGGTAAATTACCAAGGTGACGATGACCAACTCGATCGTAGATCAGCTAATGTCAGCAATGATGATGGGACAGATTACCCAGTTCACTTCGCAGACAATGACCGAGACGGTAAGTTATCAGCTGGAGACCAATTCACGGTCTACGGAACAGGTAACTCTGCAAACGGACCTGCATCTAGTGGCTGGAAATTGGATATCCAATTCGATGCTAGTGGCGATATAATCGGCACTGCTAAACTACTTGGAAGTTAAGTAGTTAAGCAATATAACGTTAGGTAGGGGCAGGCACAGCTCCCCTACCTTTCTGTTGTGAAAAGCTGTGTGATTTTTTCTGATTAGCGAAGCTTTTGTTTCGATAGTCTTATAGTCTATATTCCGAGTGATTATTGTGAGTGAAGAGGAAGAACAAGAATTGCCTGCACACTTAGAAGACATCTTGAATAATACAGCTATTATTCCTATCATTTTCTTGTTATTTGCGTTCAGACCTGAAGAAGGCTATATCCAAAGAATAGAATTCCTTCTCTTCCTTATAGAAAAAGGCCTCTTCCTTGAAAATATTTTTATCTATCAAATTACTTCATTACTGCCCCTTATCATAATTATACCTTTGATGATTTATCGTGAGCGAGTGAGTGCCGGCATGAATAATTTCCTTAGATCTCAGATAGCTAAAGAAGTGATTGAAGAATTTGATGAGGATGGTGATGAAAAATTGACTAAGGAAGAGTCTCAAGGTTTCTTTAGTTCTATAATGGAAGATCTTGAAGAAGAAAAGCGGGATTTTGATTCAGATGCTTTATTTGATAAGCATGATTCAAACAAAGATGGTAAATTAGATGGAGATGAAATATCGTCATTGATACTTGAATTGTTTCATGATTTAAGAAATGAAACTCCCAATCAGGAGATATCATCCGAGAATGAACAAGTAAAAGTTGATTTAAGTGAAGATGAAATGCAAAAATTAGATAGATTGTACAATGAGGGCTATTTGTCTGAGGAGCGTTACGAACGTCTTAAACAGGATCTAAGCCGTTAATTTTATCCTAATTTCCAAAGTTCGTTTTTACAATCTTCAGTTTCACCACAGATTTGGAATTCAAATTCTTTCGTCCCTGTTTCAGGATCAAATTCTTTACTACAAACCTTACAGGTTATTGATTCTTCATTAAGTGCTCTCAAAGCATCTTCAGCTTTTACAAATCCATCTTTATCAGCATCTAGCTTTTCAAATTTTAAGCGCAGTTTTTCTTTCTCTTCATTCGGAATATTGTTTTCCCCAGTTGCTCTTAAAATTTCTTGAAATGTAACTTTTCCATCTCCATCTTCATCTACATAATCCATAGCCATTTTTGTCCAGGCAGCCACCATGGCTGAATCTTTTCTAAATCTAAAGTCATACCCTCCATTTTTTTGTTTAACAAGAATAGCATTCTTCCATGAATCATCATAGAGCTGATTTTTGAAAATGGAAATTGGTAGTAATGATGCCAATACAATCGTTATTATCAAAGGATATTTAGGCGGTAAGAAAAACAATACAGCATTTACAATGAAGAAAATGATTATGCCAAAAATAGCTGAGACAAGTAGAG
>Ga0208408_1001205_pt1 | contig 14908 bp, 17 predicted proteins | sample ETNtaG_4_FD_185776 | JGI IMG/M metagenome (GOLD analysis project Ga0208408, IMG submission 185776) | Marine microbial and viral communities from oxygen minimum zone, Eastern Pacific Ocean - ETNP201406SV67 (SPAdes) (version 2) | ecosystem: Environmental > Aquatic > Marine > Oceanic ... | reverse complement strand
TGCTCTAGTTACAGCTTTGTCAACTAGACTATCTATAGGTATATCGATTGATAATGGTGTTATGCACATGATGGGATTAGCAAATATTCCAATGATAGTTTTATTTGGTCCTACAAATTCTGATAAATTTGCACCAAGGATAGATAAGATAAATATTTTAGACAGTAAATTAATTTATAATTCTGATGATATTTCAAAAATAACAGAACAAGATGTTTTAAATTTGATTTAGATCTTTTCTATTTAATTTATTTTATTGATAAAATTGCTCCATCAAAGTTTTTATAACTTTCTTAAAATCTTTTGACTTTTCATAAAGATTTCTTTGTATGGTAGATCCGGTAGAACCTTTTAAAACTTCTTCTAATTTGTCTAAATATTTTTCAGTCCCTAAAGATGTCATTGTCGGTTGAACTAGTAAAAAAAGATTCTCAATTGCTTTTTTTATTGATAGTTTTTTGAAATTTATTGGATCTACATGAATACCATCTAGACCGTATCGTGCTGCTTGCCATTTATTTGATTGAAGTATTTGTATATGTGTATCTGGGTAAGGCTCAGAATTAATTAAAGTAACTACAAGAGCTTGTATTAAAGCAACAACAGCAATTATTTCTTTAAAAGTAATAGGAATATCGCAAACTCTTATTTCTACAGTTCCAAATCCTGGATGAGGTCTAACATCCCACCATAAATCTTTTACAGAACTTATAATTCCTGCCACTTCTAATTGTTCAGTTAATTTTTCAAAATGATTCCAATTAGCTAAATAGTCAGGCATACCCGCTAAAGGTAAAGCCTCGAAAAGTTTTGTTCTATAGGAATGAAGTCCACTATCTTCACCTTCAAAAAATGGAGATGATGTTGAGAGAGATAGAAGTAAAGGCAAATATACTCTTAGAGCATTATTTACTTTAATTGCATTTTCTGAATTATTAACCCCTATGTGCACATGTAGTCCTTGTGATATAAAACGTTTACCTACCATTTGAAGGTCTTTCATTATTCGTTTATATCGAATGTTATCTGTAATAATTTGATTTTTTCCTATTGCGAATGGATGTAAACTTGTACAATTAATTTCAGTTTCATAATTTTTTAATAATCCGCCCAAATGATTTAATGTATTTTTAATATCTTTTTCTACTTCTTCAATATTTGAACAAATATTAGTATTGATTTCTATCATTGATTCAATCAATTCACATTTAATATTGTCTGAAAATTCTCTATTTATGTTCGGAAGTATTTTTGAAGATATATTATTTAAATTTAAATTATTTTTGTCTACTAGCTGAAGTTCTAATTCAACCCCTATTGTTGGTTCTGGGCTTGAATTAAATTTAATCATTAAAATTTATGTTTTATTTTCAAATCAATATTACAATCTTCATAACCTTTGTTAATTGTATCAACATAAACTTTAGGAGGATTCTTCACAATATATTTACTCATAATGTAAAACATAATCTTTTTTTCCTTTAAATTGAAATATTCCTTTTGATAAATATTGGGAAATTGCTCATAATTATCTAATATTATTTCATGATCTTTTGTGATTTCCCAAATTGCACCTGGCACTTTAGATCCTTTTCTTTTTATAATATTAGCGTAACCAAATTTATTTAATTTATGTGGATGAGAGAATATCATTTTGTAATCATTTAAATAATATGATTTTAAATATTTTGAACCGAAACATCTAATGTTTTTCATTTGATGATGATTGAGATTACTTCCGTATGCAAAATAAAACATTAAATCTTCCTTAAAATTTCAATTTTTTTTTCTTTTACAAATTCTAATATTTGATCATTACATTGATCAATTTTTTTTTGATTAGTAGATCTTAATACAATAGAAACTCCTAATTTGCCTGCTCTAAAAAAAGGATAACTTCCAATTTCAACTTCATTATTTTTTTTTTGAACATCGGATAAAGGTTTGGCTATTTCACTTTCAACTGTTCTTAAATTTAATGTTTTGCTTAGAACTTGGTCACCGCCAACTAAAACATTGTTTAATCCACCCAACATAGAATTAAGTATGGACGGAACTCCTGGTAAACAAAAAACATTTTCAACATAAAAACCTGGCGCTCCACTTGATGGATTTATAATTAATTTAGCTGTAATTGGCATCTTTGCCATTTTTTGTCTTCCTTCATTAAACTCACCGGGTTTATAATAATTTTCTAATATTGAGAAAGCTTCTTTATGATATCCATACTCTAAACTAAATGCCTTAGATATGCTTTTCGCTGTTATATCATCATGAGTTGGGCCAATTCCTCCGGTAGTAAAGACGTAATTAAAATTATTTCTTAATTCGTTTACAGTATCAATTATAACTTGTTCATCATCAGGAATTATTCTAACTTCTTTTACTTCAATTCCTAATGAATTTAACCATTCTGCAAGATTGCTTGTATTGATATCCTTGGTTCTGCCAGATAAAACTTCATTACCAATTATTATTATTCCAGCAATTATTTCTTTTTTATTTGTCATTTACAAATATAAATAAATTAAAAATGAAATTTACCAGCAGTTTAATTGAAGGCAAATTAATCAAAAGGTATAAAAGATTTTTTGTAGATATAAAAGCAAATAATAGAACTCTAGTCAGCCATTGTCCCAATACTGGTTCTATGTTGGGCCTTCTTGATAAAGGTAATGATGTGTGGGTAACCAAGCATAACGATCCTAAACGTAAACTAAAATTCACTCTTGAAATGATTAAAGTTAAGAAAAGAATTATCGGCGTAAATACGCATAGAGCTAACAGAATAGTTGAACATGCTTTAAATAATAAATTAATTGATGAATTTAAATCAATAAAAAATATTAAAGCTGAATTTAAATATTCAGACGATACTAGATTTGATTTTCTTTGTGATAAAAAAATACTTGAGGTTAAAAATGTAACATTATTAAGGGATGATAATGTTGCAGAATTTCCTGATGCTGTAACTTCAAGAGGTTCTAAGCATTTAAAAATGTTAATTAATTCTATTAAAAAAGGATATAAACCTTATGTCTTATTTTTAACTCAAATTCAGGATATAAATAAATTTAAAATAGCTAAAGATATAGATTCAAATTACTATAAAGATTATATTGAAGCAAAAAAAGCTGGAGTTAATTTTATAGCCTATAGATGTTATTTAAGTTCTAAAGAAATAAAAATTGAGAAAAAAATTAATATTATAAATGAATAACTATTCTGAAAAATTTAAAAAAATGAGAATTGCAGGAAAGCTTGCTTCTCAAACTTTAGATATGCTCACAGACTATGTAAAGCCTGGTATATCAACTGAAAAAATAGATCAATTAAGTTATGAATTTATAAATGACAATGGAGGTTATTCGGCTCCTCTTTATTATAGAGGTTTTGAAAAGTCTTTATGTGCATCATTAAATCATGTCGTATGCCATGGAATACCCTCGGATAGAATATTAGACGAAGGTGATGCGGTTAATATAGATGTTACTGCTATTGTTAATGAGTATCACGGTGATACTAGCCGAATGTTTACGATTGGAGATATTTCTATAAAAGCAAAAAATTTAATTGATGCAACTTATGAATCAATGATGAAAGCAATTAAAATTCTTAAACCTGGCATTAAACTTGGTGATATAGGATATGAAATTCAATCATATGTTGAAGATAAGGGTTTTTCTGTAGTAAAAGATTTTTGTGGTCATGGAATAAGTAATGTTTTTCATGAACCTCCTAATGTTCTTCATTATGGTAAAAAAAATACTGGAATTGAATTAAAACCTGGAATGACCTTTACTATAGAACCAATGATAAATGCTGGAAAATTTGATGTGAAAGTTTTAAATGATGGATGGACAGCTGTTACAAAAGACAAATCATTATCTGCGCAATTTGAACATACGGTAGGAATAACAGAAGATTCTTATGAAATTTTTACAGAATCTGTTAAAGATTATAGAAAGCCTCCATATAATTAATGATATCGCGGTATTCTAGAAAAGAACTTGTTCAAATTTGGTCAGAAGAGAATAAATATAAGATCTGGTTAGATATTGAAATTGCTGCCGCAGAAGCAATGGAAAAATATAAAATAATACCCAAAGGTGTCGCTTCTGTTGTTAAAAAAAAAGGAAAGATTAAAGTTAAAAGAATTCATGATATTGAAGCGAAAGTAAAACATGATGTAATAGCTTTTTTAACATCCATTACAGAGCAAGCTGGAATTAAAGCTAGATATTTACATCAAGGTATGACTTCTTCAGATGTATTGGATACAAGTTTTAATTTACAGTTAGTTCAATCAGGAAATATATTAATTAAAGATATAGATAAAATTTTATCAGTTTTAAAAAAACAAGCAAAAAAACACAAATTTACTCCATGTATTGGGAGAAGTCATGGCATACATGCCGAACCTTTAACTTTTGGTCTAAAGTTAGCCTCTTTTTATGAAGAATTTAAAAGAAACAAAAAAAGATTGGAGGATGCAATAGATAATATATCCACTTGTTCAATTTCTGGGGCTGTTGGAACATTTGCTAATATAGATCCTAGAGTTGAAGTATACGTTGCAAAAAAATTTAAACTAAAACCCGAGCCTATTTCAACACAAATTATCCCAAGAGATCGACATGCTCATTATTTTTCAGTACTGGGCATAATTGCTGGATCTGTTGAGAGAATAGCAACTGAAATAAGACACCTTCAAAGATCTGAAGTTTATGAATTACAAGAATTTTTTTCAAAAGATCAAAAAGGATCTTCGGCTATGCCGCATAAAAAAAATCCAATATTAAGTGAAAATTTAACAGGTCTCGCAAGAATAGTAAGAGGATATGTTATTCCTTCTTTAGAAAATATTGCTCTATGGCATGAAAGAGATATTTCTCACTCAAGTGTAGAAAGAAATATTGGACCCGATGCAAATATAACTTTGGATTTTGCTTTAATAAGACTATCCAATGTATTAGATAAGATGATTATTTATCCTAAAAAAATGATGAAAAATTTAAATATAACTAAAGGATTAGTTTTTTCACAAGAGGTGATGATTGAGCTCACTAAATCTGGCATACAAAGAGAGAAAGCCTATAGAATTGTTCAAAAACATTCAAAAGAAAGTTATGCAAAAAATATTGATTTAATTGATTTAATAAAAAAAGATAAATCTATTACAAATAAGATATCATCAAAGAAAATTGACAGTATATTTAAGTATTCTAAACATTTTAAAAATGTAAACTATATATTTAAAAGAGTATTTAAATAATGAAAAAGGGAAAAAAATTATACGAAGGGAAGGCAAAAATTTTATATGCTTCTCCAGAAAAAAATTTAGCTATTCAACATTTTAAAGATGATGCTACCGCTTTTAATAATCAAAAAAAAGCAATTATTGAAGGAAAAGGAATCTTAAATAACAGAATTTCTGAACACATTTTTTCTAATTTAAATCAAATTGGAATAAAAAATCATCTCATTAAAAGAATTAATATGAGAGAGCAACTTGTAAAAATTGTTGAGATTATTCCTATTGAGTTTGTTATTAGAAATATTGCCACTGGATCATTAACAAAAAGACTTGGAATTGAAGAAGGTACAGTTCTGGATTATCCTTTAATTGAATATTGCCTAAAAAATGATGATTTAGGTGACCCTTTGGTTAGCCGGGAACATATATTATCATTTAATTGGATGAATGTAATGGAATTAGAATTGATTAACGAGCAATGTAAAAGAATAAATGATTTTCTACAAGGAATGTTTAGAGGAGTTGGTATAAAATTAGTTGATTTTAAAATTGAGTTTGGAAGATCTTCACAAGATAATAATATAATTCTAGCAGATGAAATAAGTCCTGATACTTGCAGGCTTTGGGACTCAACTACTGAAAAAAAATTAGATAAAGATATTTTTAGAAAAGATTTGGGAAACTTGCTTGAAGGATATCAAGAAGTTGCAAGAAGATTGAACATTCTTCACGAACAATCAAATATTAGACCTATAAAATTTCCAAAACCTAAAGCTGTTAAAATTAAAAAGAAATAATGAAAATTAAAGTCATTATAACTCTGAAAAATGGAGTATTAGATCCTCAAGGTAAAGCTATCCAACAAACTTTAAATGGAATGAATTTTAAAAATATAAGTGAAGTAAGACAAGGAAAGTTTTTTGACATCGAAATTAACGAAGCAGATGGAAATAAAGCAAAATCTCAAATTGATGAAGTGTGTAAAAAACTTTTAGCCAACTTAGTAATTGAAGATTATAAAATTATTTAAATCTAAATATGAAATCATCAGTCATTGTTTTTCCAGGATCAAATTGTGATAGGGATATGGATGTTGCTTTAAGAAAATTTGGTTTTAAGAACCAAATGGTTTGGCATGATGAAGATAGTGTCCCAAAAAGTGATTTAATTGTTTTACCTGGTGGTTTTTCTTATGGTGACTATTTAAGATGTGGCTCTATTGCTGCAAAATCAAAAATAATAAATTCTGTTATAGATTTTGCAAAATCTGGAGGTTTGGTTTTGGGTATTTGCAATGGTTTTCAAATACTCACAGAAACAGGATTGCTACCTGGTGTTCTTCAACAAAATAAATTCCTAAATTTTATTTGTAAAAATGTTTATATAAAAATAAACGATAATAAAAATAAATTTTTTAAAAATATAAAAAAAAATATATTAGAACTTCATATAGCAAATAATGAAGGTAATTATTATTGCTCTGATGATGAGTTAAAATCTATAGAAGAAAATAATCAGATTGCAGTTACTTATTGTAACAAAGAAGGTTTAGAAAACGAAGATCACAACCCTAATGGAGCAATAAAAAATATTGCTGGAATTTTTAATAAAGAAAAAAATATTTTAGGGATGATGCCTCATCCTGAGAGAATGATTGATAGTTATTTATCAGGCGAAGATGGTTCTTTATTTTTCAAAAACTTATTAGAAAATTTTAAATAATGGAAGTTACAGAAAACATTGCTTTAGAACATGGTTTAAACAAAGAAGAATATAAAAATATTCGTAATTTGTTAAAAAGAGTCCCGAACATAACGGAACTTGCTATATTTTCCGCTATGTGGAATGAGCACTGTTCATATAAATCTTCAAGAAAACATTTAAAAAAGCTCCATACAAAAGGTAATAAAGTTATACAAGGACCAGGTGAAAATGCTGGTGTCATTGATATAGGAGATGATGATGCAATAGTTTTTAAAATAGAAAGTCATAATCACCCTTCTTTTATTGAACCTTATCAGGGTGCGGCTACTGGTGTGGGCGGAATAATGCGTGATGTATTTACAATGGGAGCCAGACCTATTGCCAATCTTAATTCTATTCATTTTGGATCTCCACATCATAAAAAAACAAAAAATTTATTAAGAGGTGTAGTTAAAGGTATAGGAGGATATGGAAATTGTATTGGTGTACCTACTATTGCTGGACAAACAAGCTTCGATGAATCTTACAATGGAAATATATTGGTTAATGCAATGACTTTGGGTTTAGTAAATAAAAATAAAATTTTTTACTCTAAAGCTTCTGGAATTGACAAACCTGTTATTTATGTAGGATCAAAAACTGGCAGAGATGGAATTCATGGTGCATCCATGGCTTCTGCAATTTTTGACGAAAAAATTGAAGAAAAAAAACCTACCGTTCAAGTAGGCGATCCATTCACCGAAAAATTGTTACTTGAAGCTTGTTTAGAATTAATGGCTGATAATTCTATTATATCAATTCAAGATATGGGTGCTGCTGGTTTAACTTCATCAAGTATAGAAATGGCTTCTAAAGGAAATTTAGGAATAGAATTAAATTTAAATAAAGTGCCTTGTAGAGAAGAAAAAATGACTCCATATGAAATAATGTTATCGGAAAGTCAGGAACGTATGCTTATAATTTTAGAAAACGGTAAAGAAAATAAAGCAAAAAAAATTTTTGATAAGTGGAACTTGGACTTTGCTATTATTGGAAAAACTACCAATTCAGAAAAAATAGAATTATTTTTTGATAACAAGTCTGTTGCAAATATACCAATAAATCTTTTAGCAGAAAATGCTCCTGTTTATGATAGAAAATGGAAAAAAACTAAACTCCCTCAAAAATTAATAATTAAAAAAGATGATTTTAAATCTCTAAATTTAAGTGATTGTTTAAAAAAAATATTAAAAAATCCAAATATTTCTGACAAACAATGGATATGGGATCAATACGATCAAACAGTTATGGGTGATACTATACAAAAACCTGGCGGCGATGCTGGTATTGTAAGAGTACACGGAACAAATAAAGCTGTCGCTGCATCAGTTGACTCATCTGCTTCATATTGTTTTGCTCACCCTCTTACTGGAGGAAAACAAGTTGTTTGTGAAAGCTGGCGAAATCTAATTTCTGTTGGTGCTAAACCTATTGCATTAACAAATTGTTTAAATTTTGGAAATCCAGAAAAAGAAAAAAATATGGGAGAATTTGTTGAATGTGTAGAAGGCATTACTGAAGCTAGTAAATATTTAGACTTTCCTGTTGTTTCGGGAAATGTATCTTTTTACAATGAAACAAAGGATAAAGGTATTAAACCTACTCCCACAATTGGAGGCGTTGGTTTAATCAAAGAATATAAAAAAATGATATCTATGGATTTTAAAAAAGAAGGTAATTTAGTATTAATATTAGGAAAAACTGAAGGTCATCTTGATCAAAGCGTATTTGCAAAAGAAATATTAGCAGAAAAAAAAGGACCTCCACCAAGCATAAACTTATTTAATGAAAAAAATATTGGAGGTACTGTTTTAAAATTAATAGATCAAAATTTAATTGATACTTGTCATGATGTTTCGTTAGGTGGAATTTTAATAGCGATATCTAAAATGTGTATTAAGGGCAAAAAAGGAATTAAATTTAACCCAATTAAGGGGTTAATTAATAAGTTTGAATTTTTTTTTGGTGAAGATCAAGGAAGATATGTAATTGAAGTAAGTAAAACAAACATAGATAAAACAAAACAAATATTAGAAGAAAATTCAGTACATTATGATGAAATAGGAACAGTTGATAAATCAAATATAATACTTGATAACAATACAAATTTATCTGTAGATGAACTTGAAAATGAAAATAAAAATTGGTTAAGAAATTATATGGTTAACTAATGACAATGGATTTAAAAGAAATTGAAGTATTAATTAAAGAAGCCCTACCTGATGCTAGTGTAGAAATACAAGATTTGGCTGGTGATGGTAATCATTATTCTGCAACAATAATTTCTTCACAATTTTCTGGCAAAAGCAAAATAGAACAGCATAAAATGGTATATAATTCTTTGCAGGGTAAAATGGGTAATGAATTACATGCTTTAGCTATAAAAACGAAGGAGAGTTAAATGGATCATCAAACTAATGATTTTATTAAAAATGAAATAGACAATAATGAAGTATGTCTATTTATGAAAGGAACTCCTGATGCTCCTCAATGTGGGTTTTCAATGGCTGTCTCAAACATTTTAAAAATATTAGAAGTTAATTTCAAAGGAGTTAATGTTCTTGAAAATCAAAATTTAAGAGAAACAATAAAAATTTATAGTGACTGGCCAACTATTCCTCAGCTTTATGTAAAAAATGAATTTGTTGGTGGGTGTGATATTGTAAAAGAAATGTATGAAAATGGTGAATTGTCTAAATTATTAGAAGATAAAAATATAAAATTTAAAAAGAAAAGCTAGTTATCTTGAATAATATTCAATTACTAGATTTGGTTCCATAACAACAGGATAAGGAACTTCTTCAAACTTAGGAATTCTAACAAATTTTACTTTTTTATTTTTTTCATCAAGTTGTAAATATTCAGGAACTTCTCTTTCTCTATTTGCTAAAGCAATATCAATTAAAGCAAGTTGTTTTGATTTATCCCTTATTTCAATACTATCTTCTTCTTTAACTTGATAGCTAGATATATTTACTTTCTTGCCATTAACTCTTACATGGCCATGATTAATTAATTGTCTTGATGAAAATATAGTGTTTGATAATTTTGATCTGTATATTACAGCGTCCAATCTTCTCTCTAATAAACCAATTAAATTTTCAGCTGTATCTCCTCTTTTCATAATAGCTTTTTTATACATATTCCTAAACTGTCTCTCATTCATATTTCCATAATAAGACTTAAGTTTTTGTTTAGCCTGAAGCTGTATTCCAAAATCAGAAGGTTTTGAACTTCTTGTTTGGCCGTGTTGACCTGGAGGATATGCTCTACTATTAAATGGACTCTTAGGCCTTCCCCACAGGTTTACTTTTAGTCTTCTATCAACTTTATGTTTGGAGTTTAGTCTTTTTGTCATTTAATATTGCGCTTTATAAACTTAACATCTATTTTGTCAATCAACCTTTTTTGGATAAACTTGCAAATACACTTGATAAAATGCGAGTTTCTTTTTCTGAAAGTTCCATTCTATAAAAAATACTTCTTAAATTTTCAAGCATGATAGGTCTTTTTTCTTTGGGTTTAAAAAAATTTTTATCTTCAAGATTTTTTATACATAAATTTAGCATTGATTGTACTTGCTTTTTTGTAGCTGGATTAATCTTTTGGGATTTAGAATAATTTCTTAAATCTAAATTAATTAAGTTATAAACTATTTGTGCCACTATAATTAAGCTATGTGAGATATTTAATGATTTAAAATTAGCATTAGTAGGTATTTGCATAGTGTAATTAGCAAAACTAATTTCATTATTTGACAAACCTGATGCTTCAGAACCAAACAAAAATCCTATTTTTCTTTTATAATCAATTTTTTTTAAATCTTTTAACTGAATATGTTTTATATTTTTATTTCTAAATCTAGAAGTTGTAGCAATTAAATAATCAATTTTATTTAATGCTGGTTCTAAATTATCAAAAACTTTACTTTTTTTTATTATATCTTTGGCACCAACTGAAGTAGCTATTATTTTATCATTTGGAAAGATTGGTTTTGGATCTATTAAAATTAATTTATCAAAATTAAAATTTTTTATTGCCCTTGCGCAAGCTCCTATATTTTCTGATAACTGGGGTTTATGAAGTATAAATGAAATATTTGAAAAAGACATTAAATGCTAGCTGGAGCATTATCTTTAAATAATTTATAATCTAAACTATCAACTAATGCTTTAAATGATGCGTCTATAATGTTTTCTGATACACCTATTGTAAACCAATTTTTACCTTTTGAGTCTGTGCTTTCAATTGAAACTCTAGTTACAGCTTCCGTTCCCGTGTTTAAAATCCTAACTTTGTAATCAACTAATCTTAGATCTTTTAAATATTTTGAGTACTTGGCTAATTTATCAACATTATTTCTTATCGCATTATCTAATGCATGAACTGGGCCATTACCTACACCTTCACAAAGGATTATTTTTTTATCTACTTGCAACTGAGCTTTCGCTGAAGATACAATATTGCCAGAGTTATCTTTTTTTACGCTCACATCATATTCCTTAATTAAAATATATCTTGGGATTTCGCCCATAATTCTTCTTGCCAGAAGTTCAAATGATGCATCAGCTCCATCATAGCTGTATCCAATAAATTCTCTGTCTTTTACTTCCTCTAGTAGTTTTTTAATTTTTGGATCACTTTCTTCAAAATTAACTCCAATAGATTTAAGTCTAGATACAATATTAGATTTGCCAGCTTGATCTGATATTACAATATTTCTTGTATTTCCTACAAATTCAGGTTCTATATGTTCGTATGTTTTTGGATCTTTTTGAACAGCAGAAACATGCAGTCCACCTTTGTGAGAAAATGCTGCTGCACCAACGTAAGGTAAATGCATATTTGGTTTACGATTTAAAATTTCGTCTAACAATCGTGATGATTGAGTTAATTTTTTAATATTTTCTGATTTAATATTGGTAGAATACAATTTTGAAAAATTATCTTTTAAATGAATTGTTGGAATAATAGACATTAGATTTGCGTTTCCACATCTTTCTCCTAATCCATTAATTGTACCTTGTATTTGTCTAGCTCCTGATAAAACTGCTGCTAATGAATTAGCGACAGCATTGCCAGTATCATTATGAGCATGTATCCCAAGATTTTCTCCAGGAACATGCTTTGACACTTCCAAAACTATTTCTGAAACCTCATTTGGTAAAGTTCCGCCATTTGTATCACAAAGAACTATCCATCTAGCTCCATTATCATAAGCAGATTTAATACATGAAATTGCGTAATCCTTGTTCTTCTTATACCCATCAAAAAAATGCTCAGCGTCAAACATGAATTCTTTATTTTTCTTAACAAAAAGTTTAGTGCTTTCGCTAATATTATCTAAATTTTCTTTTTCGGTTATTCCTAACGCAATATCAACATGAAAATCCCATGTTTTACCAACAAGACATATTGCTTTTGTGTTGCTATTAAGTAATGCGGACAAACCTGGATCATTTTCAGCACTCCTTCCAGTTCGTTTGGTCATGCCAAATGCGGTTAAAATAGAATTATTATATTTAATATTTTTTTGAAAAAATTCTGTATCAGTTGGGTTAGCTCCTGGCCAACCTCCTTCTATATAATCAACTCCTAAGTTATCCAATGAATTTGCTATTTTTAGCTTATCTTCTAAAGAAAAATCCACTCCTTGAGTTTGTGCTCCATCTCTTAGTGTAGTGTCAAATATATAAAGTTTATCTTTGTTCATTTAATTTTCCAAGAAGTTTTACCATCTTTATCTTCAATTAATACTCCTTTGTCTAAAAGATGGTTTCTGATTTTATCTGCCTCTTTATAATTTTTATTTTCTCTAGCTATATTTCTCTCTTCAATTTTTGCCAATATTTCATCTTCAGAAATATTTATTTTGACTTTTTTAAATGATTCCCATTCTTTATTATTTTCATTTAATAAGCCTATAAAATTACATGCAGATGTAAAAATCTCTTTATCTCTTAAATCTCCTTTTTGAGATTTTTCATACAATTTATGTAAGTTTGCTATGTATCCAGGTGTGTTTAGATCATCGTATAAAGGATCTAAATATTCATCAGGAATTAAAATTGGTTTTTTAATTTCCGCATAACTTTCATACCATTTATTTATAGTATTTTGGCATTCATTTATTAGTCTATCATTCCAATCCAATGCTTGTTTATAATGAGTGCTTATTAGCGCCAGTCTTAGTACTTGCCCATTAATATTTTTTTTTAAATCATTAATTTTTAAAATATTTCCTTGCGATTTTGCCATCTTTTCATTCGATATAGTTATAAATCCATTATGAACCCAATAATTTGCAAAAATTTCGTTTTCATTGGCGCATCTTGATTGGGCTATTTCATTTTCGTGATGAGGAAAAATTAAATCTCTACCACCACCATGAATATCAAATTTATCACCCAAGTATTTTTTTGACATCACTGAACATTCTAAATGCCAGCCTGGTCTACCATTTCCCCATGGTGATTCCCAGTAAGGCTCGTTATCTTTTGAAGGTTTCCATAAAACAAAATCTTCAGGATTATTTTTATTTTCAGAAATTTCAACTCGTGAGCCAGCTATTAATTCTTCTAGATTTTTATTGGAAAGTTTTCCATAATCTTGAAATTTTTTTACCTCAAAATAAACATGTTCGTTATTTAGGTATGCATATCCATTTTGAATTAATTTATTTATCATATCAATCATTAATGAAATATTTTCTGTTGCTTTTGGTTCATAAGAAGGTTTCTCGCAAAACAAATATTCACAATCATCATGAAAATTATTTGTAATTTTTTCAGTAAGTTCTTTAGTTGGTATTTTTTTTTCTAAAGATGATTTAATAATTTTATCATCTATATCTGTAATGTTTCTTACGTAAGTAACTTTATTTTTTCCAAATCTACATTTTAAAACTTTGTAAAGAATATCAAATACAACTAATGGTCTAGCATTACCAATGTGAGGATCGTCATAAACGGTTGGTCCACAAACATACATGCCAATTTTATTTTCAATTATTGGTATAAATTTATCTTTCTTGTTGCCGAGGCTATTAGTTAAATAAATATCTTTATTCATATTATTTTGGAATTTTACAAACAGGAATAGCTTCCATTTTATGTGAATTTGCTTTTCTTAAATTTAAATATTTTTCTCTATTGATAGAACTTTCATTATTCATAGCTTCTTCTAACTCTTTATAAGACAATCCTAACTGACCTTCGTCAGTTCTTCCATCTTCCCATAAACCATCGGTTGGTACGGCTTCTATGATTTCATTTAATATATTTAATTGTTTTCCTAACTCCCATACTTCTGATTTATTACAATCTGCAATAGGAGAAATATCCACTCCGCCATCTCCATATTTTGTAAAAAAACCTACTCCAAAGTCTTCTATTTTATTTCCAGTTCCTACAACAATGCCATTATTTGCTGAAGCAACTTGATATAAAGTAGACATTCTTAATCTAGCTCTCGAATTCGCCATACCTTGATCATTATCAAATTTTGATAATGAAGATTTAAATGAATTAAACAATTCATCTAATGAGATTGTATATCCTTCTACATTATCAAATTTATCTTTTAACCATTTTTGGTGTTTTAGACTTAAATTGTGCTGATCAGTTTTTTGTTTAATTGGCATTGTTAAGACTATTGTTTTTATTCCTGTCATTGCACACAAAGTGCTCGATACAGAAGAATCTATTCCGCCAGATATTCCTATGACTAAAGAATCTGATTTTTTTTGCATTGAATTTACATAATTCAATATCCAATCTTTTATAAAAACAATTTTTTTACTTACTTCCATAAATCAAATATACGTTAAAGGATTTCTTTTATAAACGTTTAAGAAGCCGCTTTAATTCCACTTCTTGCGTAAATGGAATTCTTTTTAATCTCGTCAGA
>Ga0208408_1001202_pt1 | contig 14931 bp, 8 predicted proteins | sample ETNtaG_4_FD_185776 | JGI IMG/M metagenome (GOLD analysis project Ga0208408, IMG submission 185776) | Marine microbial and viral communities from oxygen minimum zone, Eastern Pacific Ocean - ETNP201406SV67 (SPAdes) (version 2) | ecosystem: Environmental > Aquatic > Marine > Oceanic ... | reverse complement strand
TCCCATCTCGAACCACCTGATCTCTGAAATCTCCTCCCTATTCACTACAAATGGGCCTTCCGAGTGGTGCCTGTAGACCCAGGTGAACTCATTTGCCGTCTCTTCACATGCATTGATCTTGAAAAACCGCTCAGGAATCCTCTCAAAACCTATCCCAATCTCTTCGTATGCTTCTCTGATTACACATTCGTCATACTCCTCGCCGCTGTCAACATGCCCAGAAACAGAGGAATCCCACCTCCCTGGAAAGGAGTCTTTCTCGCTTGACCTCTTTTGCAATAGGACTCTCCCGATTGAATCAAAAACCAGTAGGTGAGCGGATCTGTGGAGCAGTCCCAAACGATGGACTTCCTCTCTACTAGCACTTCCAATTACAGAATCAGAGTGATCTACGACATCGAAGATTTCCTTCTCCATCAGGTCTCCTTTCCGGACTCAGCAATTGAAACTACTTCATTTGCGCACCCCCATGAAAGGGTGACCCCAGCACCCCCATGGCCATAGTTGTGAATCACCCTGGTGGTGCCAACTTTCTCTTCTTCCAGTCTGACTTCGTTTCTGGATGGCCTAAGGCCAACAGTCCCTCCGACGATTTTGCTTCTATCCATCTCGGGCCAAATCGCCTCCACCTTACTAAGAATCAGGTCATTGTCCTCGTCCCTAATTTCTAGACTCCAGTCGTCCACTTGGGCAGTACCCCCTAGTACCGTGATATCACTTCTGGGAATGGTGTAAGTAAGCGTCTCAGGCTGTTGATCAAAATGTCCAATCCCAGGATCTTGGTCGATGAAGATTATTTGCCCCCTGGCTGGTTTTACTTCCTTGTCATTGCATAGCTCCCTAGCTCCCAGACCAACGCAATTCACAATGATGTCACCCCCAAGATCTTCCAGGTCTTCTACAAATTCTTGCTCGAATGAACCGCCTAGATCTTCGAATCTAGATTTTAGCCACGGCATATACAAGGGCATCTCGATTACCGGTGCCCTGAATTCCCAACCGAACACATAATCATCGGGTATCTCGTCATTTTCTAGAATTCTGAATGCAGCTATATCCTTGTTCCATGGGGGGATTTCAACTACACTTCTCAGGTATTCCCTCCCATCCCTCATTGTAACCCCAGCTTCCGGTGCCTCATCGCAAAGTGCCTCCATAACATCATAGGTTTCGATTCCCCAAGTATCAGCCCTTTCTGCAGGCTTAACTAGAAATGGGTACCAAATAGCTGCAGCCACATCAGACACTGTTTCGGGGCTGAACTTTTCTGAAACAATTTGTACATCATGACCACTCTCCAAGAGCCTAATCCCGGAAGATAGCCCGGAAACCCCTGCTCCGACAATCGTGCAGCGCATGGACTCGGATACAGGTTAGGCTTATGATTGGTCTTTAGCAAATTTCACCCTTCAATCAGTCAATTTTTTGAGTCAACCCCCCTTTCCAAGAATGTGCCAAAGGTTAGGCGTCCAAAGAAGGGGTGGGCCGTTCCAAAGAGTCGAAGGCCCAGGCCCGTCAGATCTCGAGATCCGAAGAAAAGTAGGCTTCCTCGATGCCCATCGTGCGGTCAATGGAGCATGAAGAGGGATGAATCAAGGAGTGAGACTTTCTGCATCTCATGTGGGGTAATCAGTAGATGACAAACCCCAATATCACACCCCTTCTTCCATGGGACGCCACAGTGATGAGGAACCGCACCGGGTGCCTCGGGCACCGCGAGTGATGGGCGATCTGAGTGGCACTAGGTGAGATTTTGCAAGACGAGAGGACCTTCATTGACCAAAACGGGCGCATGTATAGGATCAAGAGTCCCGAACCACTTAGCGAACCTCCTAAGCAACTCGTAATTGCGAGATCCAGCAAGCCTTGGGGGATATACCTTCGAATGCTTGGAACTGTAATCCCTGCATTTTTCTTGATGTATGTCCTTCTATTCCTAGTGATGGGGGTAATCATGCTGGAACCAAGTGCGGTACTGATCTCTGGAATCTGCAGCGCACCCTTGGTTTTCCTAATTCTCAGCCTGCACAAACCAAGACTTGTCCATGTCTCCCTAGCTTCTCCAGATGAGATGGGTTCTCAGGCTCACGCCCTTCCTAATGGGACTTCACTGAGAACTCCGATGAAAACTAGTTTTGTCAGATACCTGGTAAAGGATGACTCCATTCTCGATGTCCCCCCAAATAGACAACTATGGGTCATTTTCTCTTCTGTAATTCTGATCGGAGTGGCTCTAAGCGCGATGCTCTATTCAGACGTCGAGTCGTTGCAAGTGGTATCCGTGTCGATTTTCATCCTAGTTGGAATTCCAATCTGGTTTATCGGATTCTCACTACCTGTTCTGGCATGGTGGGGAACTTCGAACAAACTGTTAGGATTGCCCACTAGGAGGAGGGATGCAGAGGCCTGGCTAATGGCCGGAATGGCATCCGCATTCCCCGCCTTCATCTTCAATAGCCTGTTAGCCCCTGAGATTGCAAACTCAATATTGGATCAAGATCACTGGTCATACGAATTCTCACTTCTTGCAGTAGGGGCGCCCATATGCGAGGAGATATTCAAAGCAATGGCTGTAGCAGCCTTCCTGCCATACATCAACGGGCCAAAGAAAGGATTCCAAGTCGGATTCACAGTCGGCCTCGGTTTTGCATTGATCGAGAATTTCCAATACATCGGAATTTCACTATTCGGCGGACCTGTTGGACTTAGCTTCACAATCTTGGTTAGGGGAGTTGGATCGATTCCTGGACACGCTGTTTGGACAGCAATATCCGGGACAGCAATAGGTTGGCTTGCAACTGACAGGAAGCTCAAGGCAAAGCTCTCTTGGAAAGCCCGGTCAATGGCCATCTCGGCGATCGATATTGCAGAGGGCATCGGTATCGACACCGATGGTGATGGGGATCTCTCAGGGTTCGACGGTTTTCGACCTTCATTGGAGGAAGCAATTACCCAAGCATCCAAGGAAAATGTCGACGAAAGCAATCCTTGGATTATCCTTGGAAGAGACTCGGACAATGATGACTCGGAAAAAACACTTTTTGGAAACAACGATTTCATTCTTTCATACGAGAAGAATGAGACTCCAAATTATCTGAGGGGAATCCATACCCCTAGGGGAATTTACGCTGCATTAGCCCTGTCAATTTCCGGCCACTCATTCTGGAATGGCAGCTCCTTCATATCGTTCTCAGCCGCAAAATGGCTTGGAATGGGCGAAGGTGAGGCTACGTTGATAATGCTCTCTTGGATAGTATTGCTAATCAGCTCACTTCTGTTTGTTGGAAGGGGCGTAATCCGGGGAATAAACTCTCTCGAATAAGAAAATTGACAGGAAACACCCCTCAATCGGAGGATCCGCTCCGAATCTTTCATGACCCCAATTGGGAACGACAACTTGTCAATATGCTAGAATCGGGGAACGATCTCGCAATCTCGCTAGTCCTTGTTTCGGGCCTTCTCATTATTTCTATGGCAAAAGACCTCCTCGATAAAGGGGGGGTCATTGCAGCCTTAATCGTCGGCCTAACAATATCCTTGCTAGGGCACTGGACTTGGCTGGTCGTGCTGATGACATTCCTAATCGTGGGCTCATTCGTAACTAAGTGGAGGTTTGAAGAAAAAGCCAAGATCTCCGCGGAGGAAGCCAACGATGGAGTTAGAGGCTGGAAGAATGTGATGGCCAATGGAGGTATGGCCAGTATCGTAGCCATCTCTCATCATTTTGTAGGTGGTCACGAATGGTCATACTTCCTGCTCTGTTCGGCAGTTTCTGTAGCGTCCTCAGATACCCTAGCCTCTGAGATAGGAAGCCTGGACCCTCGGACCCGTATTATCACAACCCTGGAGTTAGTGCCAGCTGGCACGAATGGAGGAATGTCTCCAACAGGGACACTGGCTGCCTTTTACGGTGCACTCCTGATTTCCGTAGTCTCCACAATACTCGGAGCGATAAACGGAGACACCACCCCAATATCCATTTTCTTTCCAGCAGTTATATTGTTCGGATGGCTCGGTTGCCAGGTAGACTCAATTCTTGGTGCCGTTTTCGAGAATCGAGGATTTCTGGGCAAGCACAGCGTGAATTTCATCTCCACATTTTCCGGCTCTATGATGGCATTATTTGTAGCAATGAGATTCTTGTAACATGGAGACGAAGGATTGAACATTAAGCTTGAGATGGAAATATTGGTGGGAAAATGAGTTCGAGAAGGGGCCCATTCTTCTTTTTCGCATCAATATTCGTCCTAATGCTTGCCTCATCCCCGGGCATTGCCCAGAATCAAAATGCATACGAGGGTCCCGGATTTGACTTTTCATACCCCGATCAGCACATGTTGTTCCTCAAGGGTGTCGAAGAAAACCAGTTTCTAGATCGTAACTGGACTACAGTCACTGGCCTACCCTCGGGGAGCGCATCATTTTCGAAGTCTAGTTCGTTTACTCTGCCTACAATAATTGACGCCACTTCTTCACCTACCGACGAACCATTCAACTTCGAGGGAAATATTACTGTGAGGCTTTTCGCCTCTCTGGAGTCCGCAAGTGACCTGTGCTCATTGTCAGATATTCCAGTCGGAGGGCCACTCGGATCAGAAACTCAGTTCTCTGTATCGCTTACCATGGGTGGAATTTCTGCCATTTCTAATTCTTATACCGAGTCCATAGTCATGAGCAAAGACAGGACAAATCCCCATATCTTTGAGGTCAGAGCCGAGAACGTCAACATCTCGATGAATTCTGGCGAGGAGGTCAGATTATCGATTCAAGTCAGACATGAGTGTGCAGTCTCAGGAACGCTTTGGTGGGGGACTTATGATGCTAGGACCGGCATTATCTTCGATGGAAACATAGTCGAGGCAGAATTGGATGTAGTAGTGGATCAGAATGGGATGGCAAGGGTTGAACTTACTCCGTTCTCCCCTTGGGGGGTCACCGATTTTTCCGCTCAGTCAATTGAACTAGTCGGCCCCATGTCATGGTCCGAAATGAGGCACGGAAAACACTACGAGGACACTTGGGTTGATCATTTCGAGATGCCTGATGGCTTCTCAAAGGGAGAGGGCAACAGGACTGTGCTAAATTGGATTACGGATCGCCCACTTGCTCCTGGAAATTATATGCTAGACGCTTGTCTGATTCTTTCAGATCAGGATCCCGGAGAGAATTGCCACTCATGGGTGCTTCTGAGATTCAGCGTCCAAAATGAAGACCCGCCGATACTGGGACAATTTGCAGCAGCCGCATTCGTTTTCATGGGCGTTATTGCATGGGCAGCGTTTTCTGCAAGAGGGGGCTTGCTCCCTCTTCCGGCATACGGTGCAATTCTTCTCTTAGCACTAGCATCTTCGATTTCCGCCACATCTCTTCCGGATATCGACTCTGAGAATTATCGAGAAGGGGGGGCGGCCCCAAATTTCCTACTTCTTTCACATGATCCAGATACGGGGGCGGGATCTCTATCAGGCCTTATTGAAGAATCCGATGTTGCCGTAATCGGGTTGTTCACCCCTGGGTCGCCCAATGCAATGAGGCAGATGGCTGACTTTGAGTCCGCACAGAAGGTTCTGACAATTGATGGAATGTCAGCATCCTTTGCCCAGATAGCAACAGGAGAGGACGTGAAGGCCTACAACTTGGACGAATTCTCCCTTGAAATCAATGGTTCATGGCCTCTACTTTTGGATGATGGAACTGTCGGAACATCCCTTCCAAGTGGACCTACAGATTCGGTATTCATAATCGACTCCGCCGGATTCATCGCCGCTTGGTCGCCCGGATCAATGTCGGCTACAGACATCCAATCGGCATCCAAAGAAGCAGCCTTTGGTTCCGGCAATAGCCCTCTCGATCTTCTTTCTCTCATTTTCGGCCTCTTCCTCTTCCCCCTACTTATTCTATCTCTGCCCACAGAGAAGGAATACGAATCGCCAGAAGAAGCATTGATCCCGGGAGTTGGCATATTCATGACCGTGGGTGCTGCATTCTCAGGTTTCATGTTGTGGGCAACACCCATTGCTCTCCTATCCGCTTTGGGACTAGGGTCCCATTGGACCTTTGTGGAGATGATTCTCTCAGGCATCTTGGTATACCACGGAGCATCGATGGCGTTTCGAGGAAGGATTCTGGAAATCGACTCCTTTTCCCGTCTGATACACTCTCGAATAAATGAGAAATACAGAAATTGGAGAGGTGAAAGGAGATTCTCTGAAGATCTTTATCTCGGGATTTGGCTTGCTTGGCTTGCTTGGCTAATCGACCCGTCAATGATAGCCCAGGGGGTAGGCTCGATGGCGCGATCTGGATTGGTTGGAACCGTACTTTCCCCAGTGATGCTAGTTGGTTTTGGAATTTCAGCAGGGTTGGCTATTTCTATACTGAGATCATTGCCACTTCTACTGGGGAGATATGCCTCTTTGGTCGGACTACTAAGTGTTGGCGTTCGACCTAGGGCCTGGGGGGTTGCAGTTGCAATAATGGGATTCTGGACGCTAGTTAGCATCTCTTTGGGCCCTTTTTCATCCTCAATTTGACACATCCTCGGACCGAGAGCATCATAAGAGGGAAACGGTTCTCTGAACCACCCTTGGGGGTATAGTATAACCTGGTAGTACCGCGGGCTCCAGTTGCACGGGAATGACGACGAGGAGGTATTCTGATGGATTTGATGATCAACTGGAGCACCGACCCGTCGCAAACCGAGAGCGTGCGCGAGCCGGGTGCACGCTAAGCGGAAGAAACCCGCTGATCTGGGTTCAAATCCCAGTGCCCCCACCAAATCTAACATAGGCGAAGCGCCTCATTAGTGTTCTAATTTAGGTTGGATTGAAGACATGCCGGTGTTCGCATTGACATGATGGGGCGAACTCCGATAGCATGGGGGCTGGTCGTATTGCTAATCTCCCCACTAACCGGTAGTATCGCCGCATCCAACTCCAGTATTACGAATGATGGATATTTCACCAGAGGTCCACAGATTGTGGACCCAAGTCACCATACAGAGGTCCCCTCGCAAGCAGAAATTTGGTGGGACCCAAAGGTCGACTGGTGGGAAGTTTCTTCTCTCGATATGGACAGGAATGGAATCCACGACTCAATTCAGTTTACATCGAGTCCTGTGAACATCGGCCTCTCATACTCTAGGGAAGTCTCAGACGATGACAGGATGGCATTGGAGTCGATGGGATTAGATATTCACCTTGAATTGCCAATCGTCGATGCAATCCTGATTGGTGACGTCGACCCATCACTTGCAACAGCTCTCTCTCAACTCGAGGGGGTTGTGATGGTTGAGAGGTACGGATCATTAGTCTTCTACGGAGATGTCCAGACGCCCGCCGTGAAGGCTAGCAATTCCTCTGAATATCCCCAAGGTGCATGGGACCTTGGGCTATCCGGGAAGGGCATCAATATCGCAATGGTGGATACTGGGGTGGATAATGAACACCCTGGTCTGACTGGAAAATTCGTCGCTGGATACGATGCGGTATGTTATCTCCACAGCGATCCCCAATGTGTCCTCGCAGGTGGTCGAGAGGATGACGGTTCATTCGATCCAGATGATGGAAATCAGCATGGAACCGCTTGCATGGGGATGGCAAGCGCATCCGGCATGGAGGCCGATGGGTCGCAATCAGACTTCTATGGCTCCGCTCCAAATGCCGGCTTGGTAGATGTCAGGATCGGCACTGATGTGGGGGCAGGGCCTTTCGAGAATTACCTGATTGAGCAGGAGTTCTACGAATCCGCGATGAATGGGCTTCAGTGGATAATTGATCACAAGGACGACGAGTGGTCCGGAGTTGAACAGGAAAGCCATGGAATCGACATTATCTCATTATCCTGGGGAATCACTAGTCACGAGGGAGGTGGCTCGGACGGCTCGGACATGCATAGTCGGATCCTGGATGAAGCTATGGAGTCGGGGATCGTGGTCTCGAATGCAGCTGGCAATGATGGAGAAGACAATGACGGACTATCCGGAATGAGTGCATCTTCTCTCTCTATAACTGTCGCCGCTACAGATGATATGAATACTGTCAACAGGGATGACGACGAAATCGCCGGATACTCATCAAGAGGACCTAGAAAGGACAACGGAGACGGCAACCCCATCAATGAGCTCGTTCCGGAGATTAGCGCTCCTGGGACCAACATCGTTCAAGCAGAGGGGTGCGTCAGTAGTGGTTCATGTAACAACTTCATCGGGGGCGATGCATCTCAGAATACATACACTGGCAGAGGTAGTGGGACGTCATATGCAACTCCATCTGTCAGTGGTGTAATCGCACTAGTAATGGAGGCAAATTCAAACCTCTCTCCAATCCAGATAAAGGAGGTTCTGAAGCACACCTCGGAAAACAGGGGCGAGCCTAGTCAACCAGAAGTAGACCCATATTGGAATCGTGAATTCGGTTATGGCATGGTCGATGCTCTAGCTGCAGTGGAACTAGCAATTTTCCTCGAGGAGTCTGGGCAATCGAGCTCAATAGATCCTTCGTTGCAGAACCGTGCCCTGAATTTCTCTAACGTTGGCATGATTAACATTACTGGCCACGCATGGGGCCAATCAGGATCCGTCGAAAGCGTAGAGTTTCGAATAGACAATGGCCCCTGGAAAGAAGCAACTTACTCGGGTGAACCGGGGGAAATAGGAGCTCTCACCCCATTCCTGTGGCACGTTCTAATTGATCCGGGAAAACTCGATAATGGGGAGCACTCCATAGAAGTCCATGCCGTTTCTGGAGGCTCTCACTCCCTTCCTGTCTTCTTTGAGGTGTTTGGTTCGGGGGGCGACACATCCTCCAATGGCATCCATCCCGCAGTTATTGGATTGGTTGCGTTAGTCGCTTCGGCATGGATGGGGTCACTCGTTCTAATCAGGTATCGTTCTGACGACCAGATTGAGGGGATGATATCATCGGTAACCAAGAGGGGCCAAGCAATAGATGCCGAAATTGTCGATTAATATCTTCCAATTTCAAATATGACTATTTCGACCCACCCTGTTAAAATCATAGAACACAAGTCCGCAGGTCATGGCGAGATTCTCTGACCGTTCTAAGAGCATTCGCCCAACAGGCGTAAGGAGGATGTTCGATATGGCAGGAGACGATGCCGTCCAGTTTGGTCTCGGGGAACCGGACTTCCAACCCCCCGATATCGCTATCGAGGCATTCACTAAAGCAATGAAGGACGGGAGGAACAAGTACACTACCACGGCAGGACTCCCAGAACTGAGAAGCAAGATAGCAGAAATGTGGCACCACCGAATCCCATCATTGGACGAATCAAATGTCTGCATCACCATGAGCGGGACTAATGCCCTACTCGACATATTTCTGGCAATCGTAAACCCGGGCGATAAGGTAATGATTCCAGAACCATATTTCCCCCTATACCCTCCCGATGTTGTGATCTGTGGAGGGAAACCATCCTTCTATCCTTGCAAGTTCGAGAATGGTTTCGTACCAAAAATTTCAGATTTGCAAGAAATAGTAGATGAAGATACCGTGGCGATACTGTACAACTTTCCGAGCAACCCAACAGGGGGAAATGTTGACGAAAAGCAGAGGGACGAACTTGTAGAATTCGCTAGAGAAAACGATCTTTGGCTAATTACAGACGAGGTTTATGATCGGATAGTTTACGACTCCCCTCACGTTTCTTTCCTCGGGGCAGGATATGACAAACTTGTGATGGTACAGTCATTCTCCAAGACGTTCGCCATGACTGGATGGAGGATAGGTTACCTTTTGTCTCCAGATCCGGAATTTATGGCGGAGTTGACAAAAATGCAATACTATGTCACAGCTTGCTCAAACGATGCCATGCAGCATGCCGTTCTCGAGGCTTTGGAGAACTATCCGAATTATCCTGAGGAAATGTGCGCAGAGTTCAAGGAAAGGCGAGACTTGATTTGCGGGAGGTTGAACTCTATCCCGGGGGTGACTTGTCACACCCCTACGGGTGCGTTTTATGTCTTCCCTAAGGTGGAAGTACCAGGGATGAATAGCGAGGAGATTGCTCTAAAGCTTCTGGAAGGTGGAGTTCTCTGCTCTCCCGGGACTGCCTTTGGAGAAGCAGGAGAGGGTCACCTTAGATTCGCCTACACGATTGGCAGGGAGGACATCTCTCGCGGAATGGATAGAGTCGAAAAAGTACTCGCCGAGCTAATAGGTTGATTTCTTCACCGTCAAGAAAAACCCTAGTCGTCCCTGAATAAGTCAAAGGGCATGTCCATCATCCTGCCTCCTGGATCGCTCTCAGGTATTACTTCAGATTCTCCCGACTTGTTAGCCACCTCTTCCGGAGCAGCTTCCTCACTACTGACTCCCAGTTCCTTTGTTCTTAGCGACTCTAGTCCTGATTCCTGCCCGAACATCCAATCTGGCATAGTTTGAGAACCTCCTAGGACGGAAATTGTTGTGAAGGTCGCCATCGGAAGAACTGAGATCGCCACAATGAAATCCAGTATTGCAGTTTCCGGCATCTCAGCCTCCGGAGCAATCATCTCGAGAACAATCTTCTCAAGTTGCATCTCGTGCCACTGTTCATAGTCCACGTTTAGGATGTCCAGAGAGAAGAGTAGGACCAGTCTAGCCACGAGCCAGTATAGGAAAATTGGCAGAATCCAAGATAGTCTTGAAACTCTCCATACCACATTTCTGAACATCGCTGCAATGCCAACTAGATGCCATGAAACAATAGGGTGAATCCTCACAGCGACCCAGAGTGCGATCAAATAGCCGGCCATAGCTAGATCGAAAGCCCGACTGGGTTTGACTATGGAATCCGGAACTCCTTCCATAATTGCAAGTGGAACGGCAATTAGGATAACCTGCATCGGAACTGCAAGTAATTGGAGACCACCGTGGACGGACATCAGATCGAAACCCCCCTCGCCCGTCTTCGAGTTGACCAGCTTCGCCATCTTTCCATAGGGCGAACTCTGCAGGTTGAGTCTTGCTCTGTCAACGAGTTCGGGATCTCCTGTTCGCGGGCTCATCCTCAGGAAAGATAGGAATCCTCCACGATTCGCCACGAAGAAGGGCATAAATCCTCCAACAATTAGTGCAAGAGCTATGGAAATCACCCCATAAGACAATCCAGCGGTAACCACCCAGTGAATTAACTCAGTTCTGATTCCAATTTGCGCGGCTTCATAGTCGATGTGAACCAGGTATGTTAGGGAGAAGAGGATAACTGGAGCCATGGTAATCTGTAGTACAACCAACAGAACGAGGATCAACTGTTTGGTCACTTTACTACGGTCAACCATATATCCACGGCACTGCATCGAACCATAAGCACTTCATTTGAAGAAAGTACACCAAGGCCCATTAGAGGACTGAAACCTCATCACCGCACGACCAATCTAAATGCACCATTCTCCCCAACCTTCTTACACAGTTTAACTCCCCAATTTGGTGTAAATGAGTTCAGTTCGTGCCTTATTGCTTTCTTCGCTGCTCATCGCAGTCAGCCTTTCAAATGCAGCAATCCATGTCCCTGATGCCACATCTAAGCAGTCTGAAGTGGGCCCGAAGAACAATCCTGTGGATTTTGAAGTCACCGGAATAGAGCTTGGCAACTCGACATATTCTCCACGAGAGTGGGATCAGCCTGACACAAGCAGCCTTGAGTACATGATTAAGGGAGAGGCCATCCAAGTAAACGTTACATTTCGTCAAGTCGGCGTCGATCCTTCGCCGGTCACAGCGGATGCAAAGCTAGAGATTTGGCACCCAATAGGGACCATCATTCAAGAATGGACTTTCAATATCACCCTGGCGGCCGGTCAATCAATCCGAATGCCCTTTGTTTGGACCCCATCCATTGCACATAGCACCCTTTCTGACGATGGTTGGCTAACTGGCGGGGTAACTTTCAGGGGGATTGTTGATGCTGGTATTGGAATCGATGGTGACGACTCAAACGACATCCTTGACCGAGAAGTCCCCATAGCCTTCTGGTACGATCCAATGGAGAACGGCTTCTGTAATGACGAGGCAGATGAAGGGAAATTCTGCACCAACAATGCTGTTCCCTTTGGAGAGCCTACTTGGTTCGCTGCGGGTTACACTGATGGATATCAACCAGATACGGGCAACTTCCCCACAGGCACTTGGAGAATGGAGAACATTTCCAGCGCTACAGGGGATTGGCACTGGAAGGTGTCGGGTGATAATGACAACTATGCCTCAAACAGATATGACAGGCTCAGATGGGCGTGGCAGCGATATAACGCAAACGATGGTTGCTCAGATCAGGTATTCGATGAAAGCCATGGTCTAGGTTATGGGGAACACGACCCAATAGTCTCCTCAATCCATGGTGCAAATCTTTGCCTGGTAAAGGTGAACAGCCCTCTTCTCTATTCGGTTCAGATCGCAACAGATGCCTGGGGGCTAATGGGGGCCGGGGACTCGATCATGCTAGAGACAAATTCAGGAGCAGCAGGCAGTGTTGAGTATCTGAATTACTCTTCCAGGAACCTATCCACTTCCGAGGGAGATTGGTCAAGATTAGTGTGGAACGCATCCGGTTTGCACCAGAATGAGGGATTCACGGTTTCACTCCTCTTCCGATCCAACTCTTCGTATTCTGACGAGGGGATTCACATTGACTCATTCATCATTTTTGCCATAGAGAGGGGCGATGAGTACACTTTGGATGCCCAGTGCAGATTCCCCGACAATCAAGGGGGCACTATGGTGTTCGATCCAGAGTCAGAAGGCGGCAACAGAATCCTCGTAGAGGCGGCCGACCCCTCCCCCCCATCTCTGCACTGTAGGATTTTTAACAAGGGGTATATCGACACCACTCTCAGATTGTTTACAGAAGTTTCCAACACCTCTTGGATGTCTCAATACCCCCTTAGGATAGACTCAAACAACTTCAACGATCACGATAATGAGGTGAAGACAAACACAATCAAGGCCAGGACCTACACAAATGCATGGTTCAACCTGACAATTCCCGATGGAGCCCCGGTCCAGGATCTCTTCTGGTATGCCTGGATTAACGATGGGATCCTAGGCTTCCAGGATACCAAATACTATGTCGAACTTCCCGTAAGTGTCGAATCGACGTACAGAATGACACTGAAACAGCAGACACTCTCCAATCCGGCAGCAACCATAATGCCCGGAGGGAAAGCTAACATCACCATGGATCTGAAGAACACTGGGAACCAATTCTCTTCATGGAGTCTCGGAGGCCTATTCTCAGATCCAGGCCTCACCTCTGACAATCTGAAGTGGTACGAGGTAGGCGGGAGGGAGATTTCCATGATCAACATGACTCCAGTCGAAGAGGTCTCTCTCAATGTGGAGGTGACTATTCCTGAGGGCATGGAGCCAGGGACGTACGAGTTGAACTTGTTAGCAAATCCCAGGCAACCTAACAATTTCCAAGCAGCATCGAAGATTTACATAGAAGTTCCAGTTTATCACGATCTGGCTATTGCACCGGTAAAGAACGCGATGCTTGCACCTGCAGACGGCCAACTAAGGACTGTCCAGGTCTTCCTCTTCAACTATGGGAACACCGAGGATACATTCGACGTAAGGGTAGACACTGATAATTGGAGACTAGAAGCCGATATCAGCTCTGACGAGGTAACCCTGGAGGCCAATGGTGGCCAAATTGCCCTCTCACTCATCCTCCCAATGCCGCAAGGGGTGGAGAATGGAACCTATCGTGTCTCTATAATCGGCACAAGTCAATCTAACCCAAGCTATCAGTCGGTTTCAAACTTCTATCTCACGGTCCCCGAGACATATCTGGTTGAGGTCGAAGACAGGGACCTCTCCGAGGAGGTTTTTGCCGCGGGAACCGATCCGAGGACTCTCAAGTGGAAGATTTCGAATACCGGAAACGAGGATGACGCCTTCCAGATAGAACTAGACTTCCCGTCGGACGTAACTGCTTTCGTAGCCGGACTAACCAATGGGAGAACCCCGTATATCGCCCCAGGGGAGGACTACAACCTCAGTGTAAGCTACTCATTTGCCGCTGGCGTAGAGGGTCCCAGAATAATCAAACTGAAGGCCACTAGCGTAGTATCGGGCAATTCCGCAGAAGGTGAAGCAAGGTTCGAGGTTGGAACCGTCGGTTTCCTATTGGTTTTACCACCATCGTCACAGTCAAATGCCGCTGAGATCTATGAATCTGGAGATGACTACATCCTAGTTTTCACCATACGAAGTGCCCACCCAGAACTGGAACAGCAGATTAGAGCAGACGTGGAGCTCGATAACCTCTGGACAGTCTATGATGCCAGGGTGGATGAGGACGATCGCAACTTTGTATTGGCAGCGGGAGAGAGTCGAAACGTCACGATACATATTGAGGTCAGAGACGAGAACTTGGACAATCTTGCAGCCAACATTGTAAATTTCAACGTCTCTCTGGTGGTGATTAGCGATTTGGATACTACAACAAAAACCTCACAGATTAAACTCTTCAAGCCAGACCCAATTCCTGAGGGCACCGATGTGAAGGAAGTCGGCTGGCTCGCTGCAAACTTTGTCTTGGTGGGAATCGGGATGGCAATAATGGGGGGCGTCTTATTCTCTTCCTTCAGAGTACTGCGAAGTGCCCGCGCTCCTTTGGAGGAGTACTCTTCTCTAGGGGACTACAGTATGACTGTTGATGGGTGGAGTGGGGAAAAGTTGGCAGCGAACCAGTTGCCTTCGGCTGATGAGGTCGCCAACTCGATGTATGGGGGGTCGCAGGATCTATTCAAGCAGGCACCACTTTCCCCTCCGAGCCCCATGGAACAAATTCCCGAGATACCTCAAGTGCCAGCAGCCCTTCCCGTCCCAGAAAGCGGATTGCCAGAGGGTTGGACTATGGAGCAGTGGCAATACTACGGAAAGGAGTGGCTTGAATCTCAGAAGGAAGGGTAGCCCAAACGGGCTCCAA
>Ga0208408_1001194_pt1 | contig 14993 bp, 14 predicted proteins | sample ETNtaG_4_FD_185776 | JGI IMG/M metagenome (GOLD analysis project Ga0208408, IMG submission 185776) | Marine microbial and viral communities from oxygen minimum zone, Eastern Pacific Ocean - ETNP201406SV67 (SPAdes) (version 2) | ecosystem: Environmental > Aquatic > Marine > Oceanic ... | reverse complement strand
GATATGAAGATAATTGGAGAAAGTACAATGAAAATATCAGAAAATAAGCTTAGAAGCTTAATAAGACAAGAAATAGTTAATCTTGTTTCCGAAGAAAACTCTCAAGAGACAGTTGCTGAAGCTGACCGCGCACGACAATTTAAAAGTGGTAAGGCTGCAGACTTTGGTTCAGGATTTGGAACGAAAGATCGTGGATCAAAATTAGGACAGAGAAGTCTAAGTAAAAAGGTAAAAGGATCTGCAAAATCTGTACGAAGTAAAAAGGCAGGAGGTAGCAAGTACAAGGGAGGAAGTAGAGATTGGACATATAGGCCTGTTGTTAAGGGTGGAGAACCCGAAGGCTTTGGTAAGTTTACTGACACTCTTAGAAAAGGTGGTGCAACTCGAACTAAAATGGAAAGTGATGCTTCAAATAAGGCCAAGAGTGATACAGATAGATGGGCGGCTCTTTTGCAAACAGCTCGGGGAAAGAGAGATAGATCAGCAGAACGATATTTTGAATTACAGGTGGCTATAAATGATCCCGATAAAGGGATAAAACGGGGCATTCGTGATGCTAAATGGGAATATATCACAGCTGGTGCAGATGACAATAGATCGGCACAAGAGGTTGCAATATCTAAAGTAAATTCAGCTAAAGTGGAACTTCAAGACCAAATGAAAATCTTAGGAGATTTGGGTAAAGGAGTTAATTGGGATGCTTACGATACTGGTGGTGATAAAGGCGGTAAAGGCGGCGGAGGTGAAGGCTCATAATAATTTTATTATTTCTTGAAAAGCAACTTAGTTCGGGAGTACAGATATGAAAAAACGTAAAAAATTAAATGAATTTGCAATTGCAGGTGGAGTGGTAACAAGATCTCCATTTAGTACTTTATATCCAAGTACTGCAACTAAATCTACAAATCTTAGAGATATTGTAGAAGATGTTTATGGACAATCTACTCAAAAAATAAACGCAAAAGAATTTATGAGTGAAGTTGGTAATTTTAATTCATTCGGAAACGAAATTTATCGTGAAGGTAATTTGAAAGATTTGGCAGGGAAACTTTCTAAACTGGCAATGACTGCAAAACAACATACTTTACAAGAAACAGAAGATTGGTTTGATAAAATCACGGTAAATCGTAATATGAAAGAATTAACTGGTCTTTCTAATCAATTTAAGAAAGTTGCAACTGAAGCTCAATCACTTCAAGAAAGAATGAGTGGGTTATATGAAGATATGGGGCACATTCTTGGTAGATATTATGAAATACACGAACCTGGTCATGAAGAAAATGAAGTAGAGGAAAAGAATCAGGTTAAGGAAGGTGAGTATCAAGAGTTTTTTAAAGCTGCACTTGAAAAGTGGGGAGTTTCTTCACCAGATGAATTAGATGATGATAAGAAAAAAGAATTTTTTGATTATATTGATAAAAATTGGAGTGGTGAAAACGAATCAGATTAACACGGAGGTTACTTGGAAGTAAAAGTAAAAAAAAATAATGTAGAGTTTGCTCTACGGTTATTGAAAAGAAAAATTAAAGATTCAGGTTTAATGGTTGAGTTACGAGAACGTCAATACTACACAAAACCATCAGTAAAAAGAGCCACAGCAAAAAAATTAGGTCGTGTTCGTAATTGGTTAAATCAGAAAAAACTTAATCCAGATTGGTGTGGCGAACCACCAACAAGTGGACTTAAAGAAAAAATTAAAAAAGAACGATTGAGTTATAAAAAGTAACTTTTTTTAAAAATTACATATTTATATTAGAAGAATATATCACTTAGTTCTTATGTGATATACCGAAGATGCAAATCGCATTATAGTTCCCAATAACTATACTAAATCCAGATTAAAATACATTAAATAATTTTCTTTGAAGGTCGAACATTGAAGAAAATATTTATTTTATGTTTAATTTTAAGGAGAAATAAAATGGATGATCTTTTAAAAGATGCTATAGCTGACGCTAAGGCTGTTCGTGAAACAGCACTGGCTAATGCTAAGATAGCTCTAGAAGAAGCGTTCACTCCCAAAATTCAATCTATGCTTTCTCAGAAGATTCAAAGTGAAGTCGAGGAGCAGGACGAGGAAGAAATCGAAGAACAGGAAGAAGAAGAAGTTGAAGAACAGTCTGATTCTTCTGAAATCGGAGCAGCTGACAATGTTGTCAATGTTGCCGATGGTGATGACGAAGAAGATCCTCAAGGTCCTGGAGCCGTAACTGAACAAGACGAAGAAGAAGTCGAAGAACAGGAAGAAGAAGAACTTGAAGAACAGGAAGAGGAAGAAGTCGAAGAGCAAGAAGAAGATGACGAACTCGACCTAGAAGCAATTCTTCGTGAACTTGAAGAAGATGAAGAAGTGGAAGAGCAAGAAGAAGAAGAAGTCGAAGAGCAAGAAGAAGAAGAAGTCGAAGAAAATGAAGAAGAAGACGCACTTCTAGCTGCTGCTGACGCACTTGCTCCAGAAGCACCCTTAGACGGTTCTGATGAAATCGAAGAGCAGGAAGAAGAAGAGATTGAAGAAGATGAAGAAGAAATTGACCTTGAAGAAATTTTGAGGGAACTTTCTGAAGAAGGTGAAGAAGAAGTGGAAGAAGATACTGAAACTTCACAGGGAGATGTATCGAAACTTCAAAATGAGCTTGAAGAGCATCGTAGTGTGGTAAAATACTTACGTTCTAAATTGAACGAAGTAAATTTACTCAACGCAAAACTATTGTTTACAAACAAGTTATTCCGTTCATTCGGTTTAACTAACGAACAGAAGTTGAAAGTCGTTGAAACGTTTGATAGGGCACGCAATTTGAGAGAAGTTAAGTTAGTGTTTTCAACATTAGCTGAATCTTTTGGACCAAAGAACGTCGATAAGCCCGCAATTAAAGAGAGTAAAGGCACAGCATCTAAAGCTGTTGCTTCAACGAAGCCCAAAAGTAAGAAAGTTATTACTGAAGGGTCTGAGATGAAGGATAGATTTCAGAAGTTAGCTAATATTCTATAACAAGTAATTTTTTAAAATTGGAGAAAAACAATGGCAGAAAATCTAAAAGCGATTGAAAACCTCATGGACAGTTACGACTCCCAGAGGAATCGCAGAAAAGAAACTAGCCGTCTGGTAAACAAATGGGAACCTACTGGTCTTTTGGAAGGATTTGATGAAGACAATAAAACTCATGGAATGGCAGTATTACTAGAAAACCAGGCACGTCAGTTGATTGATGAAAGTTCAAGAACTGGAGCGTCTGAAGGTTCAGAAGAGTGGTCGGGTGTTGCACTACCATTAGTGCGGCGTATCTTCGGTGAATTGGCAGCACAAGATTTCGTATCAGTGCAACCTATGAACCTACCATCTGGACTTATTTTCTATCTTGATTATAAATATGGTTCAGCACAAGCTGGTCATACATCAGGTGGAGATGTTTTTGGTAACACATCCGGATCGAATGTGGATGCAAGTGGAGGACTTTATGGGGCAGGCCGTCATGGCTATACTATAAATGATGATATTGCAACACCATCTTCATCTTTTGCTAGTGCTTCATGGGCAGATGTTGATTTTGAACCTGACCTGAAAGCTACTGGAAGTTTGCTAAAAATCACAATTCCACAGTCCGAAGTATCAGGATCTGATCCTGAAGGTGTGAGAGCATTTGAGATTAGTGGTAGTGGTGCAAGCGCAGTGACTAATTATTATCCAGCTTATAGTAAAGCTGATGGTAGTAATTTTACATTTATAGCAAGTGTACCTGGTGCAGGTGAAGACTTTAGTGTAAAATACCATAGAGCACCAACTGATATCACACGTGGTGATTTTGAAGCAGGTGCTACACATGATTTTAGTGGAGATGCAGATTCTACAGGTAAAGATGTTGGTATACCAGAGATAGACATACAGATGCGTTCAATTCCTATAGTCGCTAAGACTCGGAAATTGAAAGCTGTTTGGACTCCTGAGTTGGCACAAGACCTTAATGCTTATCATAGTGTTGATGCAGAAGCAGAACTTACTTCAATGTTGAGTGAGTACATTTCGATGGAAATCGATTTGGAAATCCTTGATATGTTGAGAGCTAATGCAAATGCTAAGAAAGAGTATTGGTCAGCAAGACCTGGGTATGAGTATGATGCTTCGTTGAATGGTTCAACGGGTGGATTTGCTGAAACATCAGCAAATGCAAGTGCTTATACTAAAGGAACTTGGTTCCAGACTCTTGGAAACAAACTGCAAGCAGTGTCTAATGCTATTCATCAGAAAACTTTACGTGGTGGTGCAAATTGGATGGTGGTTTCACCTGAAACTGCAACTATCATAGAAAGTATTCCTGGATATGCAGCTGATACAGCAGGGGCAGATTCTTCTAATAAGTTCGCAATGGGTGTTCAGAAAGTTGGATTACTGAACAATCGTTGGACTGTTTATAAGAATCCTTACATGCTTGATAATACAATTCTGTGTGGTTTCCGTGGAAGTAATTTCCTCGAAACCGGAGCTGTATATGCACCGTATGTACCTCTTATCATGACACCGTTGGTTTACGATCCAGTTAACTTTACTCCTCGCAAAGGCGTGATGACAAGATACGCGAAGAAAATCGTGCGTCCTGAATTCTATGGAGAAGTAGTAGTTGCTGATGTAAACTACGTTTAATTGAACGGCAATTAAATAGTTAATAAAAAGGGGGTGAATAATTCACCCCTTTTTTATGCTAAGAAATCTTTCATTTAATTTAATTTTTTATCCTGTTGATATTTATAATTGAGTTATTATGTTTAATTTTTCAATAGGAGATAAGTAATGGCAGAACCAATTTGGCCAGGTAGTAGTTCTTTTTCAAGTGGAGATACACCTTGGGGTTTTTACGATACAGATAATGAATTTACTGCATCTGCAGATAAATTTGCTAATTGGGCAGCTAAAAGACTTGGTTATCCAATTATGGCAATTGAAATGCAAGATGTACAGTTTTATACTTGTTTTGAAGAATCTGTTAGTGAATATTCATCTCAAGTAAATCAATTTAATATTAGAGACAATTTACTTCATTTACAAGGACAACCAACTGGTTCTAATGTAACACATAAAAAAGTTAGTCCTACTTTTGGAAGGGCAATTCAATTATCAGAACAATATGGAACTGAAGCAACAGTTGGAGGTAGAGTTGATCTTAAAAAAGGTTCAATTACTGTTAATAGTGGTAGTCAAGAATATGATTTAAATGCATTATATGCTTCAGTATCAGAAAGTGGTGAATCTATTGAAGTAAGAAAAGTATATTATGAAGCATCCCCTGCAATTGTTAGATATTTTGATCCATATGCAGGTACTGGAGCAGGTTCTTATAATATGATGGATAGTTTTGGTTGGGGTAATATGACACCAGCGGTACAATTTATGATGATGCCAATGTATGCAGACCTTTTGAGAATACAAGCAATTGAATTTAATGACCAAATTCGAAAATCAGCTTACACTTTTACATTATTAAATAATAAATTGAGGATATTCCCTAAACCAACAGCAGAGTATAATTTATACTTTGATTATTATGTTAGAAGTGAAAGGGATAATCCATTTAAAGCTGACTATAGTGGTTCAGTAGATGTAGTTTCTGATTATTCTAATATTCCTTATGATAATATGGAATATAAATTTATAAATGATGTTGGAAAACAATGGATTAGGAAATATGGACTTGCATTGAGTAAAGAACTACTTGGAATGGTTAGAAGTAAGTATGGTTCTATTCCAATTCCAAATGCAGAAACCACTTTAGATGGAGAAAGTTTAAGATCAGAAGCTGGCACTGAAAAGGAGTCATTGGTTTCTGAATTGAGAGAAACGTTGGAAGCTGTAAGTGGTAAAGCTATGCTTGAGGCTGATAAAGATGAAGCTCAATTTTTACAAGAGAAATTACAGAAATCACCACTTGAAATTTATATAGGATAATATTATGCCAGGAAGATTTTTACCTCAACGTGATTTGGATGTATTTCAAAGCATAAATAAGGAATTGATTGGTGATTTACGAGTTGGTAAAGAAGGCATCATTAATCAAACCGTTGCAGTATATAAAATTTCAGCTTATGATACTTCAACTAATTTATATGGTGAAGCTGTAGGTGGAAAACGTTATAAGCCAGGAGTAAAAATTGCTTGTCTCATAGATGCAGCAGATTTTGATTGGACAACAGATGAATTTGGTGCAGATGAACAACAAGATGCCACATTTCATATTTTAAGACAAACACTTCTTGATTTAGAATTAGTACCAGAAATAGGTGATATAATAGAATGGAATTGGGCACATTTTGAAATTACTACTCTTAATGAAAATCAACTTGTTGGTGGACAACAAGATGATAATTGGAGTATAAGTTGTTTTACACATAGAGTAAGATCTTCAGGTTTAAATTTACAGAGAATAAGGAGTAATTAATGGCACGGAAAAAACCGTTGCCTCGTAGTCAAAGAAAAGTTGTAAATAGGGCACGAGAGTATAAAAGAACTGATGATACAGTAAAGAACGTATCCGTTGGATTAATGGATATGGATTCTGCTATAATGTATTATTTTGAAAATGTCATTAAACCAACCGTAATAGATAATGAAGAAACTGTAAAAGTTCCTGTTATGTATGCATCTCCAGAACGATGGTTTGCTATACAAAAAAGTGGTTTTTTGAGAGATGCTAAAAGACAATTAATTTTACCAGCTATTGTATTTAGGAGAACTGGATTTGCGAGAGATGATGCTATAACAATTGATAAGTTAGATGCAAATGATCCTAAATTACATTATACATTTGAAAGAAAATATTCAGATAAAAATAGGTATGATAATTTTTCTGTTCAACAAGGAATATTTCCACAAAAAGAATATTATAATGTAGCTGTTCCTGATTATGTAACTCTTTCATACGATTTTATTATTTGGACTCATTATATTGAACATATGAATAAAATTGCTGAAAAGGTAAATTGGAGTGACGGTTCATATTGGGGTGAACCTGGTAAAATGAAATTTAGAACTCGAATAGATAATTTTACTGATGCCACAGAAGTTTCAGATAGAGAACGTGTAGTAAAAACGGAGTTTAGTATAACTTTACATGGTTATCTATTACCAGAAGCATTTAATGATTTAGTTACAACTCAAAAACATCTTACTCCTAAAAGATTAGTAATTAAAAGTGAAACGGATCTTGATATTTCATCTATTGTTAAGCTAGAAGAAGGAGTTCAAGAAGTTAGGGTATCAGGAAAATCAGCTAGTTCCCAAAGGATTATTACAGAAAATCCATTGATAATTGAACAAGGAACTGGAGTTATAGTTTCTAATACTGGAGTTGAATGGTTAGGAGCTGAACGATTAACTCAAAATATTTCAATTGGTCAATCAGTAGCTACTTCTTCAAATGTTCAGTTTAATGATATAAGTGCAAGTAATGCGGTTCATGTTGGAAATGGAACTTCACTTGATTTAACTGGAACAGGAGTAACAGGGGATTGGGCTGTAGATGGAATATTAAGTACAACAGGAAATTTATTAGTTGATGGTGATGCAGTAATACAAGGTGATTTAACAGCACAGTCATTTAATACTGAACTTGTATCTTCGTCTGTTCTTTATGAAAGTGGTTCTACTAAGTTTGGAGATGAAGTAAGTGATACTCATCAATTTACTGGTTCTTTAGAAATTTCTGGTTCTTTTGAATTAAATAATTATGAAATAGGTGAAATATCAAATGATACTTCTTTGACTGATTCGAGTATTGATACTTTAGTAACTGAGAATGCTGTTAGATCATATGTAGATGCACAGATGTCAGGGGGAGCAAGTTCTGCAGATACATATTTACGAAAACAATTTGTTAAGAAAAATTCATCTTTAATTGGAAGTTCAACGGCCAGTTTCACTGCAGTAACGGCTTCAGCACCAGCTGGAGTATCAGCGACAACTGAAGATGATTTTCTATTTTTCTTAAATGGTCAATATATGGAACATGATGCTTTAACTATTCAACAAGTAGGTTCTACGTTTTATCTTAAAGTAGATACTGATAGTATTGGTTATGTTCTTGAAACTGATGATGAAATAATTTCATGGGGAAAATTTAATTCTTAAATAATCTCACTTCCACTTTTCTTTTACTATTTCTTAATATTTATTAGTATGAGAAAACGTCATTGGAAGAACCGCAAAAATAGAAAGTGTCCAGACTGTGGGCGTATAATATATTACACACGAAAAGACACTTTTGACCGTGCTATAGGAAACAATTCTGTATGTAAGTCTTGTGCCCAGGCCGATAGAAAACTCACTATGGAAACTATTGAAAAAATGAAACAACCAAAGAGTAAAGTACATAAGAAAAACATTTCACAAGGAATGACTTTGTATTGGGAAGAGAGAAAAGAACAAGAATCAATAAAATATAGGGAACTTAAATGGCTTACATAGGGTTAAAACAATTAGATCCCATATTAACAGGTTCATTACAAGTTTCTGGCAGTGCGGGAGTTACTGGATCTTTAGGGTTGAGTGGAAACATAAGTGGTTCATTAACTTCAACTGGTTCGTTTGGTTATGTTAAGGCCGATACTTTTGAAGGAGTGGTATCGTTTGATGGATCTGGAGGAACAGAAACTTTATTTAGTGGTAGTTTAGATTCAACTGGTTCATTTGGTTATCTAAATGTAGAAGGTGATACAGTAATCGGTGGTAATTTAACACTTGGTGACGCAACTACGGATTCCGTAACTGTAGCTGCAGATTTCACTTCTAATCTTATTCCAGATGCGAATGTTACTTATGATTTAGGAAGTTCATCCCAGAAATGGAGAGATGGTTTCATGGCATCACTTGTAGTAAGCTCGTCTACATCAGGATCAACTGCAATTACTGCAAACAATATTACAAATGGATACCCAACTTCTAATCCTTGGGGAGAAAGTTTAGATGGAAGTTATTTTAATAATTTTGATGAAACAACTCATGTAAGTGAAATTTTAAGATTCATAGCAGGTGCAATGAGTCACTCATTGGATGTATCAGATGCTTCACCCAATACAAAGTATTGGAATACACTTTCAACTTCCCATACACAAGGTTCAACTACATCAAAAAGTTCATTATTAGATGGTGTATTAGGTTCTTCATATGAAACTGCAAGATTATCTAATAGTTGGACAGGTTCTGCATTTATAGATATGGATGAAACTGGTTCTTATAGAGCAGTTCAAGATTATTTAGAATTAAAAGGTTGGGTACAATCGAGTGATAGAGGAACTAACGATGTGGGAACAAACCCATTTCATGGAAGTTATGCTACTCGTATTCCATCAACAATACAAACTCAAGCAACACTTGGTACAAATTCACATACAGTTACTGCGACTGCTGGTGGTGCAAGTGGTGTTTATAGTAATTCTAACTATTTCGGAATGGGTGGATTAACAAGTGGTGGGGCAACCCCGTTTTATGTAAGAGTAGTGGCATCACATTCATTTAGTGATAATTACGCAGACGCTACCCCAGATGAAAATTCAACTTTTACAACTGAATCTTTAGTAGATTATTCTATAAATTCATTTACTACATCTAATGGGTTAGTATTAGCAAAAATTGAAACGGCACAACCAGCTGTTATTCCAGCTGCATATCAAGATGGTGATTTTAATAGTGTTGCGGGACCAATTAGTGGTAGATTTTATACTGGGGGAGCAACAAGTGCAACAAGTATTTCTGCAAGTGGATATTATGCAACTCATGATATTAAAGCAGGATTAAAATCAGGTTCACAGGCAGACTATGTATTTAAGAATGGAAGTGATTCAACTACAAGATTTTATTTATATGCGGGTGGATTACCAAGTGATATTACAACAAGTCAACCGACTGCAGTAGTAAGTCAAAAATTAAATAGAACTGGATTTACAGCAACATCAAGAAGTTTTAGTGGGGCACCATATTTATTAACTTGTACATATAGTTTCACTTTTGATTCCGAAGTAAGTAAATCTTTTGATCCTTGTTATGGATATGGAACATCAGTAATGGTGAATAGTAATCCAACAGATGAGTGGGAAAATATAGGTTCAACAACAATCAGTAATACAACTACAACTGTAAATAATAGTGGAGTATCATCTACAGGGGTAAATAATTATGTTATAGATAGTACTAAAACTACAAAAAGAAGTAGTGGGGGTGATCCAGAGATACAAGATATAGCAGTTGCAAGTTCTTCATTTACTTTTACACTTGATAGTAATACTGAAAATGTATCACAAAATAGGTCAACGGATGAAGTAAGAAATTATGATTTAACTTTTAGAGCAAGAGGTAGAAATTGGAAAAATACTTCAGTTGATTCTACATCTGCTACACAAGAATTATATGATGCAACTTTATTTGGACAAGTAGCGGCAAGTGGTTCAATGGCAGTTTATAGTAGAGCACAAGGATATGATTCAAATACTTTAGAAGATTTGACCGAATCATTTACAGGTGAAGATTTTAGAATAGTAATAGCAGATAACGTACAAACATTTAATGGAGATTATTTTACAACTGGAACTTTTCAAACTAATGATGAGGGGGATAGTGTATTAGGTGATTATGATTTACAAGTGAAACCTGGATATTTGGTAGAACCAGGTGGTGATTATGGGTATTGGTTTCCAGAAGATTTTGGTAGTGGGGATTATAAATATTATATACGAAGATTTCAAAAATCAAGTGGAACAAAAACAGCAATGACAGTTGATGTTGGTAAAACATTAGTTAATTGGAACGCAACTACTGCTGATAGTGTAGCTGTAGCTATATTATTTGAGAGTTCTGGTAATGGAAGTGGTAATAATGTTTCTTTAGGTACAGCAAGAATTTATGATCCATCAGATTTAACAAGTAACTCTATAGAAACGGGTATAGCATCGGACAATTTTAAAAATCCATTTACAACTGCTATAGATTTGTTTGGAAATGTAGGTGGAAGTAAAAGTAGTACAGAATATACAGTTCCAATAAGGAACGCAGACGGAATGTATTTAGATAGTAATGACGATCAATTATATGTGATAATTAGATATAAGGGAGATCCATCTCCTGTAACTTCAATAACATTGAGCTATAGCTAGGAAAATAAGAAATGGGATTAATAGCAGAATTATCAAAAGCGATACGACTACTTGGTAGTAGACGATATACGAGTGGGGATTTAACAACTTCACAAGAATCATTTACAAGTGTATTAGATGTTAATACTAGTGAGATATATTCTCAACAAGATAAGATACCATCTACTGGACTACCATTTAGTGGAAGCGCTGACCAATATTCAGTCTATCAGTCTGGTGGTGAAAATATATTGAAGTATTGGTATAGACATCCACTTACAAAATCAAATGTAGATAGAGATGTGTGGTTTTTTGTAAACCCATCAGGAAGTGATGATGGTATAACGCCACAGTTAATTAGTTCTGATCAACAAGCAAATTTTACATCAAATAAATACTCAGATGTAAGTTTGGCTAATGCCGTGGCAGAAGATACTACTCCAGGATATAATGTAGTGGTGTATAAATCTACAACTACGGATTCAAGTTCTTTGAGTGGTGGTGATAAAGTATCAACTAATGATTATCAATTTGATTATAAAACTGGAGTGTTACAGTTTGATGATAATAAACCAGGAGCAAGTGATAGAATTTATATGACTGCATATCAATATGTTGGTAAAAGTATGGATTCAACTATTTCAGGAGTGGCGGGAGATTCACCATTTAGGTCAACTGGATCCTACTTTTCAACAGGTCAATTAGAAGATTTAAGAATAAGTGGTTCGATGTTAATATCGGGTTCCTTGGTGGTACAGGGAACAACTATAATGGATAGTTTAGATACAAATACAAAAAGTTTAGTAGTAAGTGGGGCAATGGATTTGGTAGACCAAACAGTTGGAAGTGCAATAGCCAGTGCTTCTTTTAGTATATCAAATTTAGGTACACTTGCAACACGAGATAGTGCAGGAGTAATAGATTTAGGGGAAGGATTTAATTAAAATTAAATAAAGTAATATTTATAGTAGAACAATAGCATATTGTTCAAATTGGAGACAAATAATGGCCCAAATTATAAAACATAGACGAGGAACATTAGCAGAGTTAAATGGTGTAACCTTAAACAATGGTGAACTTGGTATAGTGACAAGTTCAGTTGATAATATAGGAGATGCTGTATTAAAGACTGCAGTTGTAGTAGGTAATACAGACGGTACAAATCGTTTAAGTATTGGTAGAATTATAAAAGGAAATGCAACTCCAGATTTAAGTGGAATAACAGGTGGTGCAGCATTTAACGATATGTTATATCATGAAACTGATGCTAAAGCTCTTAAAGTTTTAAATACTGGTGGTAATACAACTTTAGATTTAGGAGCTAATATAACTGTTAGTGAAATAGCAGGTAATATAAGTGGTTCTGTTTCTTCAACTGGTTCATTTGGATATTTAAATGTAGTAGGTGATGCGATAATAGGTGGAAATTTGACTTTTGGAGATGCTAATACAGATAATGTTAGTTTTGGAGCTGATATCAGTTCTTCTCTTATACCTAATAATGATGACAAATTTGATTTGGGTAGTTCAGGACAACAATGGAAAGATTTATACATAGATGGTACTGCAAATATAGATAGCCTAGCAGCCGATAGTGCGGCAATAGGTGATTTAACAAGTGGTAGAGTTGTTGTTGCAGGTGCCAGTGGAGAATTACAAGATGATAGTGATTTAACTTTTAGTACTGCCACATTATCTGCAACAAATCTTACTACAACTGGTACAATAAAAGATTTTTCAGTTGCAAGTGGTTCACTAACATCAAGTGGTTCATTTGGATATGTAAATGCGTTAAGTGGTGTAAATGCTGGTAATATAAATGTGGGGATTAGTAGTCTTAATGAAATAGATACTGATAGTGGAAATCTAACATTAGATTCTACTGGGGGTGAAGTTATTGTAGATGATGTATTAAGAGTAACAGGAAATACTCAATTATCAGGATCATTATTGATTGAAGATGCTGCTGCAACAATTACACATGAAGGAGCAACTTCATTAACTATTAGTTCTACAAATGGTACTGTTTTGGTAGAAGGTAGTGTTTTTACTGGTGATGATCTGGAAGTTCCTGGAAATTTGACTGTTAGTGGCACTACAACAACTATTGATTCAACTACACTTAATATAGGCGATAATATTATAGTATTAAACGCAGCTGGAGCAGTGGTAGATAGTGGTTTACAAGTTGTAGATGCAGTAGGTACAACACATACTGGATCATTATTATGGAATGCAACAAATGATTATTGGTATAGTGGAATTAGTGGTTCAACACATTATAGACATCCAGTACAGTCCACCGCTTCAGATTTAACAGATAATAGGGTGGTAATATCACAAGGTGATGGTAGAATTGAATCTTCAACAGCAATAACTGATGATGGAACTACAGTAGATATTAGTAATAGGTTAGATGCACAAGCAAGTTTAGTGGTAACAGGTTCAGTATATGCGACAGCTGGAGCAAGTGTAGCAGCCGCATCTGCAAGTTTAGTATCGTTTAGAAATGATTCTAATGACCAACTTGGATATTTAGCATCAGCTGATACACAAGCAGTAACTACTGGTTTGGTTGGATATAATACGAGTACAGGAAATTTAACTATCAGTTCAGTAGTTGATGGGGGAAGTTTCTAAAGATTTTTTGGGGTATATACCCCGTAATATAGTGACAATATTGTCGGAGATAGAGCCATATGGCACAAACAGTAAAACTTAAACGTAGTTCAGTTGCTGAAAAAGTTCCCACAACTTCTGATTTGGAGTTGGGTGAACTTGCTATGAACACGGTTGATGGTAAAGTTTATTTTGAAAAAAATGATGGTTCTCCTTCCGTTCAGACAATATTAACAACAAGTTCACAAACAACTGGTTCAATAGAATTAACAGGAGCAGTAACGGCTTCAAGGTTTAATGGAGATGGTTCTGCACTAACTAATGTAGAAGGAACAGACCCTAACGCAGTTGTGTTTAGTATAGTGTTTGGGAGTTAATGAGTGGCTAATACATTTAAAAATGCAGCAACGGGGTCAAATACAACAATAAATACATTATATACTTGTCCAGGTGGAACTAATGCAGTGGTACACGCTATGTATTTAAGTAATGTAGATGGTACAAATGCAGCAACTATTAATTTAAGTATAAGTGGAAGTGCTAATTTTGACCATCGAACATATATATTAAAGACGGTAGAAGTTCCCGCAGATTCTACTGTAATAATTGAAAAACCAATTAATTTGGGAGCGGGGGATAAATTAGAAACACAAGCATCAGCAGATGGAGATATTGAAGCGTTTGCAAGTATTTTGGAGATTACCTAATGGCAGGAACAATACAATATATTGGTTTAAATAGATTTGATAGTAAAGTTACCGTAAAAAGTGGTGGTGGAGAAGTAACTGGTTCATTTTCAGTTGAAGGGGCTATTATGGAAAGAGGACAGTCAATCCCAACATTAATAGAAAAAATGGTGATTGATAGATTAGGAAGTGATGGTGAAAGTCCAGATTTTTTAACTTTTGTACCTATCGTTGACGAAAACGGTGAACAGATTATAGGAATATAATTAGGAGTATATGAATGGCAAAAACACATAGTAGTTTAACAGGAGCTGATTTACACGCACCCCAAGGGTTTAGTAATGAAGGCACAACTGTCCTTTGGCATGTAACCCAGTCTGTAAATAAGGTAAATGTAAGTAGTTCATTTTTACCAACTGAAGAGGCCTCGTTTGATTTAGGTAGTGCTGCACTTTCATGGAAAGATATTTATGTTTCAAGTGGTTCAATAAAATTTGTAGATCCATCAGACAATTCAGTTTTACAAACATTAACAGCAGATTCAAATGGAATTAGTTTTGGTGGTGGTGATGTTAGTGG
>Ga0208408_1001192_pt1 | contig 15011 bp, 8 predicted proteins | sample ETNtaG_4_FD_185776 | JGI IMG/M metagenome (GOLD analysis project Ga0208408, IMG submission 185776) | Marine microbial and viral communities from oxygen minimum zone, Eastern Pacific Ocean - ETNP201406SV67 (SPAdes) (version 2) | ecosystem: Environmental > Aquatic > Marine > Oceanic ... | reverse complement strand
TGCGTGATATCTCCATCATCTGTAATGATCCATAGATCGGTATTTGAAGACGTTGGCGTTTTTGATGAATCTTTGGAAGTGTGTGAGGATTATGACCTTTGGCTGCGTATCTGTGCTAAATATTCTGTATTATTTATTGATGAACCATTAATCGTGAAATACGGCGGGCATGAAGACCAGCTGTCGAGGAAATACTGGGGTATGGATCGTTTTCGAGTAAAAGCATTGGAAAAAATGATGTCGTTCGGAGCATTAAATGATGAAGATGAAAAAGCAACAGTGAATATGATTCTTCAAAAATGCGGGATCATCATTAACGGCATGAAAAAGCGAGGGAATAACGATGAAGCTGAAAAGTGGCAAAGCAAAATAGAAAAATACGAAAAATAACAACCACTCCTATATGGGTGGTTAAGCAAAGAATCAATTAAGCAGAGCACTAATCTTATTCGTTTTAAATTTGTGCAGATGAAATATCTTATAATATCCATATTGACCATTACATTTGTCGTTGGGCAAGATCCATTACCTCGCAGTCTTACTGGGGAAGAAAAAACACGCCTCCATGAGATCGGCATCAGCCGAACGATCACCGATCCTCCTGACAGCGTGGTCTACGCCCCGGCAGAATTTGATTCCTTGGCCGGTATCATATTCGCCTGGGAATCTTACTATACCCTCCTCACCGATTTAATCAAGGAAGTAGCAGAAGAGGATACTGCCTGGGTGGTGGTGGACAATGCTAATGAAGCAACATCCGCATCAGCAACACTTTCCGGCAATGGCGTAAATATGGATAATGTTGTTTTTCAACAGATACCTACAAATTCCGTCTGGATACGGGATTACGGTCCCTGGTGGATTTACCAACCTGATGGTTCTCGAGCTATCCTTGACTTGGTATATAACCGTCCCCGGCCGCAGGATGATGAATATCCGGAGAACCTGGCGGCGGAATGGAATATCGATTATTATGGTTTGGGGCTCGTTGAAGCCGGGGGCAATATGCTGCTGGACGGTACGGGAAATGTGTTTATTTCTGATGTTATTTTTGATGGCAGCCAGGGGTTTGACCCCAACCTCACCCAGGATCAATTGGACGAATATTTCCTAGATTATTACGGAGTGGAAAATGTGATCATCACCGATCATTTGGAATACGACGGCACTGGTCATATCGATATGTTCGTCAAGGTTATTAATGATTCAACCGTGATCGTGGGAGAATACACATCATCAACGGCGGGAGCCGGAAATAATTATAACATTTGTAATAATGTGGCTGCACAAATTTCGGGATTAACAAACGGCAACGGCCGGCCCTATACTGTGGAACGGATGCTCATGCCACCATACAGTGGGGGTGTTACCTATACCTATATCAATTCACTCATTGTGAATAAAAAAGTTTTCGTGCCGGTTTACGGTTTTTCCACTGATGCAGATGTACTGACGCAATATGAACAAATTATGCCCGGCTATGAAATCATCGGTTATGACTGTAACCAGATTATTTCTGCCAATGGGGCAATTCATTGTATTGCCATGAAAGTACCAGCGATGCTGTCCCAGGATTCCTGTGCACAATGGAGCAAAGGCGATGTGAATACAGATGAGGTGGTGGATATCATGGATGTGTTGACAACAGTGGATATTATTCTGGATGCTGGCGAGATCGAACCTTGTGTGCAATTTGCAGCTGATATGAATGAGGACGGGGACGTAACATTCTTTGATATTATTCAGATATTGAATATCATTATGGACTTGTAAAATGACAAAAAGCAAATTATTAATCTTTTCCATTTCTTTTCTAATTGCTGAACCCAACTGGGAGAAAACCCGCAATGAGACGGTGGATCTGTTTCAGCAATATTTACGGATCGACACCAGCAATCCTCCCGGGGATGTTCGTTTGGCGGCAAAATGGTTTGCCGATAAGTTTACTGAAGAGGGAATTTCATTTGAAACATTTTCTGTTCCGGAAGATGCGCGACGTATGCACGTTTTGGCGGAACTGAAAGGCATGAATCCTGAATTAAAACCATTGCTTATAATAAACCATATGGACGTAGTGCCGGTGGATGAAGATTTCTGGGATGAAATGCCGTTCGATGGTGAATTGAAAGATGGTATTGTATACGGCCGGGGTGCCATTGATATGAAAGGCATGGGCATCATGGAGTTGATGGCCATGATACAGCTACACAGGGAAGGCTGGCGCCCGGAACGAACCATCAAATTTTTGGCTGTGGCTGATGAAGAAATATTAGGTCCTCTGGGCGCTTCATGGATGATCGAGAACCACTGGGACAAGCTGGACCCTGAATGGGTTTGGGATGAAGGCGGAATTGGGTCAGAGGATTCCTTCCCAGGAGTAAGCGCTTTTGCCATTGCCGTGGCCCAAAAAAAATCATTTTGGGTTGACGTAGTGGTGGAAGGGGAATCTGGGCATGGATCAAGACCTTACAAGGATCATCCCAATGAAGTTCTGGTAAAAGCATTGAACAAAATCGTGAATTGGAACACACCGCTGGAGATTAATCCAGTTATTAACGAAATGTTCAATCGCTTGGGAGAAAGCACTGGTGGGGGACAAGGGTTTGTCATGAAAAGCCTGGACAATGGATTGGTGCGTTATTTGGCTGGAGGTTCTGTAGCTGGCACCAGTGTGTCTACCAATGCCATGCTGCTCAATACCATTTCACTCACCATGTTGAATTCTGGTTATAAGACTAATATCATTCCGGAAAAAGCCACAGCAACATTGGATATACGCCTGCTGCCTCATGTGGAACCGGAAGAATTTTTAGATGATCTGAAATATGTGGTGAATGACGACCGGGTGCAATTCATTTCCAAACGTATTCCCCGGAACAAGCATGTATCCAGCTGGGAAACAGACTTTTTTAACATTTTATCTGATGAACTTCATCGTGAAAAGCCGGATGCACTGGCCATGCCCTTTATGACAATTGGCGGTACGGACTCCCAGTTTTTTCAGGCCAAAGGTGTGAATTGCTACGGGCTTATTCCCGTCATGGTGACAGAAAAGGACGTTCAATCTATACATGGTATTGACGAAAGCTTGTCGGTGGAAAATTTGATGATGGGCACACGGATTGTTTATCATACAATAAAACGAGTGTGCGGTCCCGGTGAATAAACCGCTCATCTACGAACCTATGACGGCGTTTACTGATCTGCTCATTTTTGGTTTGGGTTTATACTTCGCCCGGGAATTATACGGCATTTATGTCACCAAACTCATGAGTTTACATTTACATTTTATGATGGTATTTTTCTTTATGGGTCTAGCCGGATTACTCGGTGCGTTGACCCACGGAATCGGTCCCCATTTACCTCAAAGCATTCATACATTTATTTGGAGAATAACTTTATACTGCATTGGACTCACGACCTTTTCCATGCTTTTGGGTGGGCTGTATCATGTTGTACCATTCAACACAATGAATTGGCTGAAATGGCTACCCTTATTAGGACTTATCGTTTATATGATACTTATAACACGAAATGATGATTTCAAAACTGTGATCCGTTTTTATACTCCAGCTATGATGCTGCTTCTGCTCATGATGCTTTATTCGTTATTACGATTTCAAAGTGATGGAACCAGTTGGATTATTTTTAGTGTTCTCATGGCGTTTGCCGGAACTGCCGTTCAGCAAAGCGGATTTTCTTTCCACAAACATTTTAATCATAATGATATTTATCACGTTTTTCAGATGGGAAGTATGTTTTTGTTATATAAAGGTGTAATATTATTAAAATAACATCTAAATAAATCTCTTTTTCCTTAAAGAAATACACTCCAACTAAACTATATTCCCACCCGTTTTTTTAAGAGGAAATTGTGGAAATAAATGTAAAAGAAATAAATACGTATTCCCGGGAAATGTCCGTCCAAGTCTCTTGGGCAGAACTAGAAGAGGGATTTAATAAACACGCTAAAAAATTTAGTAAAAAAGTGAATCTTCCAGGCTTTCGTCCTGGTAAGGTCCCCATGAAGGTTTTGATGAAACAATTCAAGCCGGCCATGGAAGCGGACTTTGTGGAGGATGCCTTGAATTTATATTATTTACAAGCGCTCAAGGAAAAAGACCTTTTACCTGTGAATAAAGCTGAAGTGGAAAAAGTAGATTTCCAGCATGAAGGAGATATGTCCTTTACAGCAAAATTTGAAGTAGAACCAAAAATCATTTTGCCCAAACTCCGCAAACGGGCCTTTAAAGTGCAGAAGACGAATTACATTCATGACCAGGAAGATATTGATAATGTCATTCGTGACCTACGCCGCAACCACGCCACCATGGAAACGGTTGAAACCGGTGCAGAAGAAGGGAATTTTATTTTAGCGGATCTCCAAAAACTGGATCCCAGCGGTGTTGCCATCATTGGCAAAAAACTGGAAAAACAATATTTAAAAGTGGGCGGCGGCGTCATCAAGGATGAAAATCTGGACAAGCTCAAAGGAGCCAAACCGGAAGATAAAATCCGCATGCACCTTACGGAAAATGAGCAAGGCGAAAAGTCTGAATACGAAGTAAGTGTGATCAACGTTGAAAAAGAAGTGCTGCCAGAAATCAATGAAGAATTCATAAAGAAAGTCGATCCCGAAGCAACCACAGAAGCCGAACTCCGGGCCAATGTGGAAACACGTATTAAAGATAATTATGAACACCGCAGCCAGGAAGCATTCGAAAGGCAGTTATCCGATGCATTGATCGAAAAAGTCAATCCGGAATTTGCACCCTCCATGGTGGAATCGTACTTGGAGCATATGGTGGAAGACATTAAGCAATCCGGTCAAGCCGGTGCAGAGGAAGTGGATGAAGCCAAAGTGCGGGAAACGTATCAATCGGTTGCGGAACGGAACATGAAGTGGTTCTTGGTGCGCAAAGCTGTCATTAACGAAAATGGGCTTGAAGTGACCAAAGAAGATGTTCAGTCAGAGATACAAAAATTGTTGGACCGTTCACCAGATCATAAAAAAGAGATCGAAAAGTACTATAAAAAGCCCAGCAACCGCACAAGAATTGAGGATGATTTAATGGAAAAGAAGATATTAGATTACCTCCGTCAATTTGCTAAAATAAAAGAGGTGGAAGTCAAGACAAAGGATCTCCGCCAGCAGGAAGCGCACACACATGACTAAACGACAAAACGAAATAGCACAACTCATACCCATGGTGGTGGAGCAGACCGGCCGCACCGAACGGGCCTATGATATTTATTCACGATTACTCAAAGAACGCATCGTCTTTTTGGGCACGCCGATTGACGATACTGTCTCTTCATTGATCATTGCCCAGTTTTTATTTCTGGAAGCAGAAGATCCCGATAAAGACATTTATCTTTATATCAATTCTCCCGGCGGATACATCACCTCCGGCATGGCTATTTTTGATACCATGAATTATATTAAACCCGATGTGGCAACGATTTGCATGGGACAGGCATCCAGTATGGGCGCGTTTCTTTTGGCCGGCGGAAAGAAAGGGAAACGCTCGGCGCTTCCCAATTCCCGGATTATGATTCACCAGCCTTTGGGTGGGGCAGAAGGCCAGGCGACGGATATCAAAATCCAAGCCGATGAAATCATTCGCCTCAAAAGTAAACTGAATAAAATTTTGGCTAAACAAACAGGTCAAAAAATCACAAAGATTGAAAAAGATACAGATCGTAATTATTTCATGAGCGCTGATGAAGCTATAAAATACGGCATTATCGACTCCGTACTGGCATCCAGGAAATAAGATGAAATCCGATCCGGCCAGACGCTCCGAAATTACACCTGACCCCATTCCGGATACGGACACTCCTTCGCCCAAGCATAAAACTCTTCCCCGTCCTTCAGAAATAAAAGGATACCTGGATCAATACGTCATTGGCCATGAAGACACTAAAAAGTCTGTGGCGGTGGCCGTCCATAACCATTATAAACGTATTTTTTATAATGATGTAGATGATGGTGTTGAGATTGAAAAAAGCAATATTCTTATGATCGGTCCCACGGGGACCGGGAAGACGCTCATTGCCCAAACTCTCGCTCGCTTTCTATCCGTACCTTTTGCTATTGCTGATGCAACATCCTTGACGGAAGCGGGTTATGTGGGTGAAGATGTGGAGAATATTTTGGTACGATTACTCCAAGTAGCAAACTATAGTATCAATTCTGCTGAACAGGGAATTGTGTACATTGATGAAATTGACAAGATCGGTCGAAAGTCGCCCAGCAGTTCCATTACCCGGGATGTGTCCGGGGAAGGTGTGCAGCAAGCCATTCTGAAAATACTGGAAGGGACGATTGCCAACGTGCCACCAAAAGGTGGGCGCAAGCATCCTGAACAGAGTTTGATCCCGGTGAATACAAAAAATATTTTATTCATTTGCGGCGGCTCCTTTGAAGGATTGAATACAATTATTTCCCGGCGCATTGGCAAAGGTGAGATTGGATTCGGAGGCAGTAAAAAACGTCAACTAACTGAAAGCCAGGATGTTTTATCTCAAATAAAACCAAAGGACCTTATTGAATTTGGCTACATCCCGGAATTGATTGGTCGCCTGCCGGTAATCACAACGTTGGATTCCTTAACAGAAGCTGAATTATACGAGGTGATGATATCGCCAAAAAATTCATTAGTTAAACAGTATCAGAAACTTTTCCGCATGGAGGGGATCGAATTGGAGTTTCGGGAAGATGCTCTCAAGACTGTTATTACTAAAGCTTATGAACACCAAGCTGGCGCTCGTGGTTTACGTTCCGTCCTGGAAAAGGCCATGATGGAAATTATGTATCATATTCCTGAAATGGATGGAGTGCATAAGATCATCATTACAAAAGATGTAATCGAAAAAAACAAAAGCCCGCTGTACCGCCGCCGCCGTAAATCGGCTTAATTTATTTCATCAACACTAGTTTTCTGGTTTTTAGGAAATTTTCCGTTTCCATTTTCAACAGATAGACACCTGAAGAAAGTTCATTTCCTAACTGATCCCGCCCGTTCCAGGTGAATTTATACGAGCCCGGTTCATAGGGTGCTGATACGGAAAGTATTTCCTGACCCAATAATGAATAAATAGCAAAAGATACGTCTGCAACTTCAGGCACGGTGAAATCCACATTTGTAACAGGATTGAATGGATTAGGATAATTAGCGGACATGGAAAATTTAGTAGGAATAATTTCCCCATTTTCCGTACTTAATTCAGTCACAATAAAAACACCATCAGTAATTTCATTTTCTAATAAATATCCAAAAATATCTATAAGATTCGCAGTACTAATCGAAAGATCAACATTTCCTGCTGGTGCAGTACTGTCAACAAAAACATTAACTTTAAAAACGGGTCCATCATCAACTGCGATTGAATCACTGGTATAAATTCCGGTTAAGATAATGGCATCATTAGTAAGATGGTAAGTCAAATTCATACCTGAAGTACGTTCCGTTGTTTGAACGATGGGAGTCCATTCACCGTCACCATTTGTATCTTCGTAAGGTTCTCCCAAATCATAGTCACCATTGTTATTTTGATCAGTATAATATTCTTCAGCAGGGAAAAGGTAGTCAGGAGAATCTTCTAATTTTACTACCATTAAGCGAATTGGAATCGTGTTGGAAAAATTGACAGGAATCAGTGCAAAAGAGCCTGCATCAGCTATGATAGTATCGATATAAACGTTTTGATAAATAGAATTAGTGAGATATGTACTTGAATTGATCGTAAAACAAACCTGAGTACCATAAATATCACTGGAATTAATTTCTTTTAAATCCAAGTTTACTGTCAAGCCTGTACCTGTATTGGCAAAAATAGTTAAAGTTAAAATTTCACCATTTCCTTGAGGAATGCTTGGATTAACTAATTCAATATACTCACCATCAAAAATGATGGAATCTGCACTTGCGCGACCTGTAGTTTCAACTGCTTCAATGACTAATATATTTGGACTTTGATCCAGTTGAAATGTCAATTCGTCAATTGGAGTATTATTAGTCATTGATATAGAAATATACCCAATAGCGTATGCATCTCCAACTCCGATAGCATTCATTGATCCCAACTCCACATCTGAGAATGATAGATCAAAGGACATGATTGAATCAGAGTCAGAAATATTTGTAAAAGCAACCATGGATGGATCAAAATAATAACTAACAGTGCTAGGTGTCGTACAATGTGTGAATGCATGGTTATTTGTAAATCCCGGATAGGGATCTCCACCATCGCTGGCATTATTATTTTCCAAATGAAATAATCCATCGGCTTGTTCAAGACCAACACCATAATGGGGTTCATCATTATTAACACTCCAACCGGATGTCTTTTCTGTATCAATGTGCCAGAACAACATACCCGGAGAAGGCATGAGGTTATCTGTTCCTTTTTTCTGTCTGTTTTCGATGAGCCAGTATTCACTGTCATCATAGGGGTTATCGACCATATAGATCAAATTGTTTGAATAGGATTGTTCCAGGGTTAAGCCAGCCTGCTCTGTAGTAAGTTCTACAACATTTGACCAGCCCAACTCAGTTTTGCACCAGGCATTCATGGCTGATGGATACCAAGGAGAATGACCTGATGTCCCCCAAGAGCCGCTAGCCATGAGGGCCAGTTTTCCGGCTCCTGCCGATGAATAATCTGTATCGTATAAATCTGGTAATCCGAGAATATGACCAAATTCATGAGCTAGAACGCCTATAGCTACAATATTACTACCTTGAATTTCCGGATTAATACTATAGTCATTTATTAGTACTCCATCGTAATAAACAGAATTGTTGCCCATTGACGAACGATGAGACCAGATGTTTGAACCATCACCTTGTTCAGCACCAAGCCCAGAATGTACCAAGGTAACACCATCCACATCTCCATCACCGTCATTATCAAATTGTGACCAGTCAAACCCGGCGGCTTCCGCTGAATCCACCATAGCTCGGACTAATTGTCGTACTCGCGTTCCATAATTTGCACCGTCATGTCCATAATAATCATGATTGTGTGGTGCAGTAAAAACGCCAACAACCGATGACACAGGACTGAATTGATTATAAGAAATTTCTTCATAGAATTCCCTGAAACTACCGGAATTTGGCTTGTCGGGATAGCCATAACCTTCTTGGTTAAAAACATTATAAATATCAGACAATGGATACGTGGCATTTAGATCAGGAAACTGGAAAAAAATGACGGGAATTTTAAATGTATCTGTCCGAGCATAATTCAGATTGATATTTGATTGATGTACCAGTCTCTTTTCAGCAATGGGTTTTAAATGTTTATCAATAAATACTGGTGGTTTTTGTTGGCCAACAACAGAATTACCAGGGATAAGAAATCGCCCGGAAATTCCTTCGGCGTACACCCAAACACCAACATCATTTTTTGTAATGCTCCAACCGTCAAGAGTTTCATGCCAACTTGCCCATTCATCTCCTTTTATATAAGATTCAATTGGAGTGCCATCAGGCTGTTGAATTGTAATAATATCAGGATATGCGCTAACAGCCCATAAAACGTTTGTTGAATATATTATTACAAAAATTCGTTTAATCATTGAGAGACATCCTTTGCAAGATCAATTGTTGTTTGTTGTTTTTGTCTTTCATTTCTGATATTATATTATAACTTTTTATCCATGTATTAATTTAAGTATTTTTGATTTAACTTTATATTCAATATATATAATCAAATAATTGAAAAAGAAGATGAATAAATATATTTCTACGCTAATTATAACCATATTAATTGTATTTCAAATTCCACTACTTGCACAGTCAGACAGAGTTGCCGGTAAAATTCGTGGTATAGTTTTTGATAAAAATTCAAAAGATCCACTCATGGGTGCAAATATTGTTTTATTACCTATCTCAACGGGTCGTGGTGCCATGACGGATGTAAATGGGTATTTTGTGATTCCAAATATACCTGCAGGTAGTTATGATCTTAAGACAACATATATCGGTTATGCACCTTTACAGTTAAATGGATTAAACATTGTCCCCGGACAAACACTCGAGCTCGAATTTCCATTAGATGTGGAAGCAATAGAAGGCCAGGAAGTAACTGTTTTTGCTGATGCAAGTGAAAGTATTGTGAAGGTTAAAACTGTAACGACCCAGTTAAAATTAAGTGGTGAAGAAATTAATAAAATGCCGGTAAGTGATTTCCAGGATGTATTGGCAAATACCGGTGGTGTAACAGAAACGGAGTCTGGCAGATCAAGAGGAATCCATATAAGAGGTGGACGAAGTGGGGAAGTTGCATATTTTGTTGATGGAATCCAGACGAATGACCCTGTAGATCGCTCCCAAGGGATTGAACTGGATAAAGAAGCGATTGATAATATTGTTATTTCAACTGGCGGCTTTTCAGCTGAATATGGTGAAGCTATGTCCGGAGTTGTAAATATTGTTACAAAATCTGGAAAAAATGATCGTTATTCTGGAATGGTCATTGTGGAAACAGATGAAATGTTTAGTCAAGATAATATTCTAAACACAGGTTACTCAAAATATAATATAGGTGTGGGTGGCCCTGTTCCCGGTTTTAGAAATACAATGTCTTTTTTCACATCTACCTCATTATTAGCAGGGAATATCAGAAGTCCGCGTTTTGTTAAACTTGAGCATAGTGACTATACATTGCCTCAAGGAACGTTTAAGGTTGTTTACTCGCCCACATGGACAACATTGAATATGACTCTTTCGGGCAGTTATTCGAAAGAATCACGTAATAGTTATTCTCATTCCATAAGTAAAGGGAGTTGGTTGGATAATTATTATCAAACAATCGATGGTCACAGGCGACTCAGTTTACAAATTCAAAATATAATAGGAGATAAATCTGCTTGGAGATTATTGGTATGGTTTCATGAGCGTTATAATGAATTTGGTTCCAATGGAAATCAAAGTTATAAAGATTTCAAATATATTTCCACGCGACTCGATTGGGTGGATTATGCAGTTGCCAAAGGATGGTATGACCCTAAAACACAGCAATGGAATGATATCACGGATGAAAGCGGTCTCCCTTTAATTTCAAGTGAATATTTTACATTCGATCAAATTGCTGGTGCTACAGAGTCAAATCCATTAGCTGTATCATCATTAAATCCAGAATATCAGGCGTTTTATTATTATTATTTCAAGGAAAAAAATCAATATAATATTTCTTCAGGGCAATGGACGAGTGAAACAGACCGTACGAATGCATACAACGAAAGATGGCATAGTTCAGACTATTGGTACATACCGGCATTTCAAAAGGATAATTCTATTTTTTATAATTCAAGTGATTCTACTTCAAATCAACGGGTTTTTGATGATACTGATTACGCTGAATATTTGTTAGGAGATGAAGAGTATAAACGAACCCATGATTTATGGGGGTATAATGGAAATATTCATAATGGCTGGTATTGGGATAGAGATTTATTTAATGTTTTTACTTATGGACCGGGAAGACCACGGAGCCATAATTCGATTTCTTCTCATAAAGGGATGGAATTTAATTTGAGTTCGCAGTGGTCATTGAGGAATCAAGTAAAATTTGGGCTAATGGTAAAACAGAGTGAAATGGAGTTTATGGATATACAATTTGCCAATCAGAACCCATATTTTGATTCATATAATTATCAACCATTATCCGCCGCATCTTGGTTAGAAAATTCCTTTGAATATGAAGATTTTATTGCCATGACCGGTGTCCGCTGGGATTACTTTAATCCCAATGCAGATGCAATTGATAATACTGATGTTTTTGATGTGGATGGAGATGGTGAAGTAGATCGCTCACCTGCAGGTATCAAATCTCAATTTAGTCCAAGGATGGGTTTGAATTTTAGTGCTTCAGATAAAACAGCTTTGTATATGAATTACGGCTACTTTTTCCAAATGCCCGAATATGCTGAAATATATCAAAATATTTATGCTGATTTAACAAGTGGTTTACCCTTGATAGGAAATCCGGATATTGAACCGGAAAAGACTGTTCAATATCAATTTGGTTTGATACATAAATTTACTGATAAACTTGGCTTGGAGATTACAGCTTACTATAAAGATGTATTAAATCTGCTGGCGACGAGGACAAATACTGCTGTATTTAATGGAACAATAGCCACTGTAACAACTCAAGAGATGGAAGATTTTGCAAAGATTAGAGGAGTCGACTTTAAATTAAAGTTTAACCAGTTTTATAATTTATCTGGAGATATTTCCTATTCATACCTTTCTGCAAAAGGGACAGGATCAAGTAACAGGGAATTTTATTATCTCTACATTTATGAATCTGATCGTCCATTACCCTCAAAAGAATATCCTTTGGAATTTGATGTAAGCCATTCGTTGAAAACCAATTTGAATTATTATGTTCCACCTTCAAGTAAGACGTTAAGAGGCCTAATGTTGGGGAATTGGAATTTTAATGTCCAAGCCAATTTTTCGACGGGACCTCCTTATACACCGCAGGATCAATATGGTAAACCGCTCGAATTAGGTTCCAAACGCATGCCTGGAACAAAACGTATTGATTTGAGGATTGAGAAATATCTAGCATTTGTTAGTATTTATCTTGATTTACGAAATGTATTCAATTGGAAAAATACGACGTATGTTTATCCTTACAGTGGTGAGCCTGATACCAATGGTCGTCCGCCGGTTTTCGAGCGGAATAGCTATCTGAGGTATGTTGGGCAAAAAGATCCAGAGACTGGAAGAGTTTTTCAATCACCTGAGGAAGCATACGATGCTCATTTGACTCTTTGGAAAGAATTATTAGAAAATCCTTACAATTATTCTTCACCTCGAATTGTTCGATTAGGTATTAGTTTTTCATTCTAAAAGTAGAGAAATTTTAAAAATATGAAACGATTTACAATTTTATTCATTGTAGGATGTTGTTTTTTTAGTAGCGTTTATGGTCGCTTAATTCCAAGTATGGAAAAAGTGTATTTCAACCCTATGTCAAAAACAATGGATTTAGACATGGTTCCGGATGCAACACTGTCATGGGTTGGCGCTGGGTTTTTCACTCAATATACATTAAGCAATACCGGGCAAAACGGAGTATTTGAACCACCACCGGGCTGGGAAGGATATGATGGTATGTTTCCTCTTGGTTTTGGTGCTTATAATGGACGGACTGGTGAATTTCCAAAAGGTACTAATCAATTTTATGTTTGGGGTGCGGGCTTATGGATAGGTGCTAAATCTGAACAATTTGATACACCGGATGATAAATCTATCATTGTTGACGGTAAACGAATCAGTAATGTTCGTGTGGCTACGACAGCATATTATTCTGAAATGTCTTCCATTTCCAAATTGTGGCAATCAAATCAAATGATAAATGCTATAAATGACGGAAAATTGGAAGAAAATGAAGGAGATTTTCTTTTTGGGCAGAAAAATAAAGCTATAGAAGATTATCAGGATCCTTGGTCATTTTTTGTTCCTCAATTAGGCGATTATTATTTACCTCCAGCAGATACAATTTTTCGTCTGGATTATAAAAGAATTAATACCTGGCGCCGTCAATTTTTGGAATCAAATTCCGGGAGTTTGGACTCAAATTTGATCTTGCTTGATCCTTACCGTCAGGATGAAAATGGCAACATTCATGGCGATATTATTTCTGATGAAGATACGTATTGTGTTTATGGGGATTATGTTGAAGAATATGATGGTAAATTTCTCTGGACTAGGGGGTATGATGTTTTAGGATTGGGCATTCGGATAGAGCAACGTACCTATTCTTGGACAACAGATGATTATTTATATATAGATTATAAAATAACGAACATGAACGATTTTCCCTTGGATAGCGTATTTGTCGGATATTTTATGGATAATGACGTTGGTTATGCTGATGATGATTTAATAGGTTTTGATCGTAGCCTGAATTTGGGTTATTCATACGATTCAGATTTACAGGAAACCGGTTGGCCAACATCTGCCGGATACGTTGGTTGTGTTTTTGTTGAAACGCCTGTTGACTCAATTGGAGATCCTGCAAATGGTATTCCTCCGGCAGGAAACGAATTAAATGATTGGCAAATTGGTTTATCCGGATTTCAAACGTGGATTCGTTCGGATTTAGGTCAAAGTGAAGGTCACCCAGGTGATGTAGATGATGATGAAGTGGATCATTTGAAATATTTTCAATTATCACTTGTGGATAGTTTTGAAGTATTTGAAACACCTCAAGATGTCAGACAACTTGGTACAAGTGGACCGGTTATTCGATTAGAACCCGGAGAAACAATTAGTACTACAATTGCAATTGTTGCAGGAACATCTTTATCAGATCTAAAAAACAATACTTTATCTGCCGTGCAAAAACATAAATCCGGATATATAGGTGCTGAACCACCACCTTCACCAGCATTGTCAGTGCAACCAGCGCATGAAGCGATCTATTTGTCTTGGGATAGTTTTCCTGAAACGGTTATCGATCCTTTTACCGGTGAAATTGATTTTGCCGGGTATCGTGTGTATAAATCAAGTACCGGATTACAGGACGACTGGGATTTGATTGCAGATTATGATATTGCTGGTGATAGTTCAGAATGGTCAGGAACAATGGAATATTCAGTTGGTGTTTCAAATGCAATCGGGAATTTCATAGGACCTATTGGTTCAGGAGATATAAATGCAATTTCATCCATTGAAGAAATTAGTGACCGTTTTGTGGAAAGTAAGTATTCGATAGAATTTATTTCTGATCAAATAGAGGTAGATGGCGCTACGGTAGACACATTGCGAATGGTGTTTTATAATATTACCAAAGAACAGTTGGTTCAACCAAATATAGCTGCTATGACTCAAGGGCATGGATATCGAACCTATGCCATTTTTGATAGTTCGTCTATGAGAGCCCAAAGTGGAACACTAACAGATATAGATTTGTATCGTTCAGGATACTTCATTTATTTGGATGGTTTTTATGTTCAAATAATGAATGGTGAATATCAGGATTTA
>Ga0208408_1001188_pt1 | contig 15036 bp, 10 predicted proteins | sample ETNtaG_4_FD_185776 | JGI IMG/M metagenome (GOLD analysis project Ga0208408, IMG submission 185776) | Marine microbial and viral communities from oxygen minimum zone, Eastern Pacific Ocean - ETNP201406SV67 (SPAdes) (version 2) | ecosystem: Environmental > Aquatic > Marine > Oceanic ... | reverse complement strand
AAGCATCTGAGATGGGACCTTTGGTAACCAAAGAACATTTAGAAAAAGTGAAAGGATATGTTGATTTAGGAGTAAAAGAAGGTGCAAAATTGGTTGTAGATGGTAGGAACATCAAGCTTCAAGGTTATGAAAATGGCTATTATATTGGTGGATGTTTGTTTGATCATGTTAAAAAAGATATGAGAATATATAAAGAAGAAATTTTTGGACCAGTTTTATCTGTCGTGAGAGTTAAGAATTTTAATGAAGCCCTTCAACTTATAAATGATCATGAGTTTGGAAATGGAACAAGTATTTATACAAGAGATGGAGATGTGGGAAGAACTTTCGCAAATAAAATAAAAGTTGGAATGGTTGGAATAAACATACCTATTCCAGTTCCTGTTGCTTATCATAGTTTTGGAGGATGGAAGAGATCCTTGTTTGGAGATCAACATATGCATGGTCCAGAAGGCGTAAGGTTTTACACTAAATTAAAAACTATAACTTCAAGGTGGCCATCTGGCGTTAGATCAAATCCTGAATTTGTTATGCCGGTAATGAAATAATTATGAGCAAAATATCTTTAATTGGTGCAGGGCAAATTGGAGGAACTTTGGCTCATCTAATTGGACTTAAAGAATTAGCCGATCAAGTTGTAATGTTCGATGTAGCAAGCGGTATAGCAAAAGGTAAAGCTCTTGATATTGCACAATCATCATCAGTAGATGGATTTAATGTTAATTTTTCTGGCACAGATAATTATGAAGATATTAAAAATTCAGATGTAATAATTATTACTGCCGGAGTTCCCAGAAAACCAGGAATGAGCAGAGATGATTTATTGGGAATAAATCTAAAAATTATAAAACAAGTTGCTGAAGGAATAAAAACTCATTCCCCAGAAGCTTTTGTAATTTGTATAACAAATCCGCTAGACGTGATGGTTATGGCATTTCAAAAGTATTCAGGTCTACCAGCAAATAAAGTAGTTGGTATGGCTGGAATATTAGATAGTTCAAGATTTAAACTTTTTTTGTCACTAGAGTTGGACGTTCCAGTTAAAGAAATTGATGCAATGGTAATGGGTGGTCATGGAGACACAATGGTGCCATTGCCAAGATTTACAAAGGTATCTGGAAAACCTTTATTAGGTCTTGTTAAAGAGGGAAAAATTTCTTCAGAAAAATTAGAAAGTATAAATCAAAGAACCAGAGATGGAGGTGCTGAGATAGTTAAATATTTAGAAAAAGGTTCAGCTTTTTACGCGCCAGCAGCATCAGGAGTTGAAATGGCCTCAGCATATATGAATGATGAAAAAAAACTTTTACCTTGCGCAGCATATATGAACGGAGAATATGGAGTTGAAAAAATTTATGCTGGTGTTCCAGTTATTATAGGAAAAAATGGAATAGAAAAAATTGAAGAAATAGAATTAGACGATAAAGAAAAATCAGAATTTAATCATTCGATAGAGGCCGTGAAAAAATTGTGGGAAGCGGCATCTGCCATTGATCCAGATTTAAAAAAATAATCAATGAATATTCACGAGCATCAGGCAAAAAAAATATTAAAAAATTATGGTGCAAAAGTTCCAAAAGGCATTTTTGCTTTTAAAGTGCAAGAATTGTTAGAAAAAGCCAAAACTTTAAAAACAGAGAAATATGTTTTAAAAGCTCAAATCCATTCTGGAGGCAGAGGAAAGGCCGGAGGTGTAAAATTAGTCAATAATTTAAACGATTTAGAGAACGAAGCAAAAAATTTAATTGGAAAAATATTGGTAACACACCAAACAGGACCAAATGGAAGAAAGGTTAAAAGACTTTATGTAGAAGAAGCATCGGCAATTAATAAAGAATTTTATTTGTCATGTTTGGTAGATAGAGAAAGTTCTAAAATTGCATTTATATCAAGTGATCAAGGAGGAATGGATATAGAAGAAGTTGCAAATAAAAATCCAGAAAAAATTTTAACTACAAAGGTTGAATTTAGCGATCAAATTTCTGAAGACGATTGTAAAAAAATTTTAGGAATATTTAATTTAGGTCAAGAAGCAAACGAAGAAGCAATTAAATTAATTAAATCAATTTATAAAATGTTTATTGAAACAGATGCAAGTCTGGTTGAGATCAATCCACTTATTTTAACTAAAGATAATAATATTGTTTGTTTAGATGCAAAAATGAACTTTGATGATAATGCACTTTTTAAACATCCCGAAATTATGGAACTAAGAGACTTAAATGAAGAAGAAGAAACAGAAATAGAAGCGAGCAAACATGATTTAGCTTATATTAAGTTAAATGGCAACATAGGATGCATGGTGAATGGCGCCGGACTTGCAATGGCAACAATGGATATTATCAAATTGTACGGAGAGGAGCCTGCAAACTTTTTAGATGTGGGAGGCGGAGCTTCAAAAGAAAAAGTTTCAGCGGCTTTCAAAATAATTTTATCTGATAAAAATGTTAAAGGTATATTAATTAATATATTTGGAGGAATTATGAGATGTGATGTTCTTGCAAAAGGATTAGTAGAAGCAGCCAGAGAAATTAAAATAAATGTTCCATTAGTTGTAAGATTGGCGGGAACTAATTTTGAAGAAGGTAAAAAAATATTAGACAATTCCGGACTAAAAATTATTTCAGCATCTGATCTTGGTGATGCAGCAGAAAAAGTAGTTGAGGCAATAAAATAAATTATGTCAGTTTTAATTAATAAAAATACTAAAGTTATATGCCAAGGTTTCACAGGATCTCATGGTACGTTCCATTCTGAACAAGCAATAAAATATGGAACTAATTTAGTTGGCGGAGTTACACCAAAAAAAGGAGGACAGATTCATCTAGAGAGACCGGTATTTAATACTGTTAAAGAAGCTAAAGAAAATACAGGAGCCAACGCTTCCATGATTTATGTGCCAGCAAAATTCGCGGGAGCAGCAATAATTGAAGCTATAGATGCTTCGATGGAATTAATAATTTGTATTACAGAAGGAATTCCAGTTTTAGATATGCTTAGAGTTAAACAGAAATTAATAAAATCAAATTCAAGATTAATTGGTCCAAATTGTCCAGGCATCATTACTCCAGATGAATGTAAGATTGGTATTATGCCAGGAAATATACACAAAAAAGGTTCTGTGGGCATTGTCTCAAGATCTGGAACTTTAACTTATGAAGCAGTTGCACAAACTACTGAAAATGGAATGGGACAAACAACTTGCATTGGGATTGGAGGAGATCCAATTAATGGAACAAACTTTATTGATTGTTTAGATTTATTTTTAAATGATGAAGAAACAAAATCTATTTTGATGATTGGCGAAATAGGCGGAACAGCAGAAGAGGAGGCAGCAGAATTTGTAAGAAATCATAAAATAAAAAAACCGATGGTAGGTTTTATAGCAGGATTAGCGGCTCCCAAAGGTAGAAGAATGGGGCATGCAGGCGCTATAATTTCAGGTGGAAAAGGAGGAGCAAAGGACAAAATTAAAAAAATGGAGGAATGTGGGATTACTGTTGCAAAATCGCCATCAGAAATTGGAAAAACTTTATTTAATAAATTGTCCAATTGAAATCATTCTTCTAGTATTATATTTTAAAAAATAACTTAGATGACATCATCAAAAAATCTAGAATATAAAAAAACATCCTTTCTTAGCAAATCTAATAGTGCATTTATTGAGCAAATGTATTTAAAATTTATCAATAAAGATTCCAATTTACCTGAAAGTTGGAGAAATTATTTTTTAGATATTGGAGAAGAAATTGATTTGGTAGCAAAAGAAATAAATGGACCAACATGGAGCCGAGAAAAGAAAAAGATTGATTTATACGAAATTCAAAAAAATATTGATAATGAAGAACAGAAGCTTTCAGTAGAAAAACAAAATAATTATATTGATAAAACAGATTTTATAAAAGAAAATAGAGATTCTATTAGAGCGGTTTCTTTGATTAGATCGTATAGACAAAGAGGGCATTTAATATCAAAAGTTGACCCTTTAGAGATAAGAGAAAGTGAATATCTGGACGAACTCCATCCAAGTAGTTATGGATTTAATAAAGCCGACTATCAAAAAAGAATTTATTTAGATGGAATTACAAATAAAAAATATTCAAATATTAGCGAAATATTATCTTTTCTTAAAAAAACTTATTGTGGTTCAATTGGTTATGAATATATGCATATTTCCAATCCAACTGAAAGAAAATGGATTAGAGATAGAGTCGAAAAAGATGAAAATGCGCTTCAATTTACAAAAAATGGAAAAAACGCAATTCTGAACAAACTTATACAAGCCGAGGGTTTTGAAAAATTTTTAAATACAAAATTCGTTGGAACAAAAAGATTTGGTTTAGATGGCGCGGAAAGTTTAATACCAGCTTTAGAACAAATAATTAAAATAGGTGGGCAATGTAAAATTAAAGAAGTCAAGATTGGAATGTCTCATAGAGGTCGACTTAATGTTTTAGCAAATGTACTTCAAAAATCTTATAAAAGAATCTTCAATGAGTTTGCGGGTGAAATTAGTAATGACGGAAAAGATGCGGCCGGTGATGTTAAATATCATTTAGGAGCTTCTTCAGATAGAGAATTTGATGGAAATTCTGTTCATGTAAGTTTAACAGATAATCCATCTCACTTAGAGGCTGTAAATCCAGTAGTATTAGGGCAAACTAGAGCAAAACAGTTTTTTCACAAAGACAAAGAGAGAAATAAAGTTATTCCAATATTAATCCACGGAGATGCAGCTTTTGCTGGACAAGGTATTGTAGCAGAATGTTTTGCCATGTCGGGTTTACCAGGACATAATACCGGTGGAACAATTCATATAATAGTAAATAATCAAATAGGTTTTACTACTAGCCCTAGGTTTGCAAGATCTTCACCACATCCTTCAGATGTTGCAAAAATGGTAGATGCTCCAATTATCCATGCTAATGGAGACAATCCAGAGGCTGTAGTTTATGCAACAAGAATAGCAACAGAATTTAGATTAAAATTTAATAGAGATGTTGTTATTGATTTGGTTTGTTATAGAAGATTTGGACATAACGAGGGAGACGAACCTTCATTTACTCAACCGTTAATGTATAAAAAAATTAGATCACATCCTTCAACAGTAAATATTTATGGAGAAAAATTAATTAATGATAACTTAATCTTAAAAGAAGAATTAAATTCACAAATTAAAAAATTTAAAGATCTTTTAGGTCAACAATTTAAAACAGCAAAAGATTATAAACCCAAAATTGAATGGTTTGAGGGAACTTGGTCTAGATATAAACCGGAGAAAGGAAAAGATAAAAGAGGCGCAACTGGAGCAGAATTAAATATTCTATCTAATATATCAAAAAAGATTAATATAGTACCTTCTGAATATAATATTCATAAAACAATTGGCAAAATTCTAGATAATAGAAAACAAACAGTGGAGCAAGGTTTTGGTATTGATTGGGCTACGGCAGAAGCTTTAGCTTTTGGATCTTTATTAGAAGAAGGATATCCAGTTAGATTAGTAGGACAAGATTCTGGAAGAGGTACTTTTAGCCAAAGACATTCTGTACTAAGAAATCAAGTAGATAATTCTAGATATATTCCACTCAATAATATTTCAAAAAATCAGAAAAATTTTGAGGTTGTGGATAGTTTTTTATCAGAATTAGCTGTACTAGGTTTCGAATATGGGTATAGCCTCGTTGCGCCAAATACTTTAACGATATGGGAAGCACAGTTTGGAGATTTTGCTAATGGAGCCCAGATAATTATTGATCAATTTATATCATCCGGTGAAAGAAAATGGAAAAGAGCATCGGGATTAGTAATGCTATTACCACATGGTTATGAAGGTCAAGGACCCGAACATTCTTCGGCAAGATTAGAAAGGTTTTTACAATTATGTGCAAATGATAATTTGCAAGTTATGAATTGCACAACACCAGCCAATTATTTTCATGCACTTCGCAGACAATTATTGCGAGATTTTAGAAAACCTTTGATAATGATGGCTCCAAAATCCTTGCTAAGAAATAAATATTGCACATCAGAGCTTAAAGATTTTAGTAAAGAAAATTCATTTCATAGAGTTATGTGGGATCATTCTATGGACCCAGAGACTAAAGGTTTTATAAAATTAAAGAGCAATTCGGATATTAAGAAAGTAATTTTGTGCTCAGGAAAAGTATACTTTGATTTATTATCAGCTAGAGAAAAGCTTAAAAAAGATGATGTAATACTTTTTAGAATTGAACAACTTTATCCTTTTCCAGTAAAAAGCCTTGTAAAAGAATTAAAACCATTCGCAAAAAATGCTAATTTTTATTGGTGTCAGGAAGAACCAAAGAATATGGGCGCATGGTTATTAGTTAGAGACTATATCCGATGGACATTAGATACTATTAAGGCTAAAAATAGCGAAATTTCTTACATAGGAAGAAATCCAGATGCATCAATAGCAACTGGTTATGCCAAAAGACATCTTTCAGAACAACAAGAAATAATAAATAAAGTATTTGAATAAATGAGTGAAAAAATTTTAGTTCCAGTATTAGGAGAGAGCATAAACGAGGCAACCGTTTCTAAATGGTTAAAGAATAAAGGAGATATTGTTAATGCTGACGAAGCAATTGTAGAACTCGAAACTGATAAAGTTAATTTAGAAGTACCAGCATCTATAAATGGAGTTTTATCAGAAATCAATTCAAATGAAGGTGACACAGTTCAAGTAGGCTCAGTGTTAGGAGTTATTTCAGATTCAGAAGTAAAAATTGACAAAACTCAAAAAGTAGAAAAAATAAAACCTAGGAATATTGAAATTCAAGAAAAAGAGGAAAAAAATAATACTAATAATTTAGAATCAGATAATAAAAAGAATTCAGATTATCAAGATGAACCTTTGATTTTGAATGAAGAAGAACCTTTAATATTAAATGAAGAAGCAGAAGTAGAAGAGAGAGAATTAAAACATTTAGAGAAAAATACAAATTTATCGCCTGCTGTAAGAAAAATTGTTACTGAAAAAAAAATAGATATTAATCAAGTTAAAGGAACCGGTAAAGATGGTAGAATTTTAAAAGGTGATCTAATCACTTTAATGGGAGAAAGCCCACAACCCAATCAAAGAAAAATTCAATTTGGTGAAGAAGAGAGAATTAAGATGACAAGACTTCGTCAAACTATAGCAAAAAGGCTTAAGGAGGCTCAAGAAAATGCAGCCATGTTAACTACTTTTAATGAAGTTGATATGTCGGGAATAATTTCTATGAGAAAAAAAAATCAAGAAGATTTTCAAAATAGATACAATATTAAACTAGGCTTCATGTCTTTTTTTGTAAAAGCTTGTGTTGTTGGATTAAAATTATTTCCTGCAATAAATGCAGAGATTGAAGGACAAGATATCATTTATAAAAATTATTATAATATTAGTTTTGCTGTAGGAACCGAAAAAGGTCTTGTAGTGCCAGTATTAAAAAATGCAGATGAGATGTCATTTGCTGATATAGAAAATGAAATAAAAAAACTATCTGACAAAGCAAAAAATGGAAGTTTAACAATTGAAGATTTGCAGGGCGGCACATTTACTATAAGCAATGGTGGCGTTTATGGATCTATGCTTTCAACACCAATACTTAATCCACCTCAATCAGGAGTATTGGGTATGCATAATATAGTTGAGAGACCAGTTGCAGAGAATGGAGATATTACAATTAAACCAGTTATGTATTTAGCTCTATCATACGATCATAGAATTATTGATGGAAAAGATTCAGTATCTTTTCTCAAAACAATCAAAGAAAACCTGGAAGATCCTAGAAGATTATTTTTAAATATTTAAATGTCTGAAAAATTTGATGTAACTGTAATTGGTGGTGGTCCGGGAGGTTATGTTTGTGCAATTAGACTTTCCCAGCTAGGACTTAAAACGGCATGTATAGAGTCAAGAAGTACATTAGGAGGCACTTGTTTAAACATAGGATGCATACCTTCAAAAAGCCTACTTAATCTTTCAGAAAATTTTCATAAAGCAAAAAATTTTAATAAAATTGGAATTGAAACTGGAGAAATAAAGCTAAATCTTTCAAAAATGATGGAAAATAAAGATAAAACTGTAACAACTTTAACAAAAGGTATTGAATTTTTATTTAAGAAAAACAAAATATCTTATTTCAAAGGAATTGGATCATTTAAAGGCTCAAACGAAATATCAATTGTTAAGGATGGTAAAGAAACAACCATTATAACAGGCAAAACCATAGTAAGCACGGGATCAGAACCGGTATCTTTACCAGGAATAGATTTTGATGAAGAAAAAATACTTTCTTCAACAGGGGCATTATCTATTTCTTCTGTACCAAAAAAAATGATCGTCGTTGGTGGAGGATATATAGGTTTAGAGATGGGTTCTGTATGGTCAAGACTGGGAACAGAGGTTCAAGTAGTAGAATTTTTAGGACATATTACTCCTGGCATGGATAAAGAAATTTCTAATGAATTTATGAAAATTCTAAAAAAACAAGAAATTTCTAATGAATTTATGAAAATTCTAAAAAAACAGGGAATTAAATTTGAGTTAAATACAAAAGTAGAAAAAATTACAAAAAAAAATAATGGAGTAATAATTGAAATATCAAATAAAAATGGTGAAAAAAATAAATTAGAAGCAGACGTGGTATTAATATCGGTTGGAAGAAAACCATTTACAAGTAATTTAAATTTAGAAAATATTGGTGTGGAGCTTGATAAAAAAGGAAGAGTAAAAGTGAATAAAAATTTTGAAACTAATATAAAAAATATTTATGCAATAGGGGATGTAATTGAAGGTCCAATGTTAGCGCACAAAGCTGAAGAAGAAGGAATTGCGGTAGCAGAATTAATTGCTGGTCAATCAGGGCATGTAAATTACGAGGTAATTCCAGGAGTAATATATACCTCTCCAGAAGTTGCTTCAGTTGGAAAGACTGAAGAACAGTTAAAAGAAAAAGGAACATCTTATAAAATTGGAAAATTTCCTTTTGCGGCAAATTCTAGAGCTAAAGCAATAAATGATTCAGAAGGATTCGTTAAAATTTTAGCTGATAGTGTTACTGATATAGTGCTAGGTGTACATATAATAGGTCCTCATGCAGGCGAAATGATAGCCGAGATGTCTGTGGCTATGGAATTTGGTGCAAGCTCAGAAGATATAGCACGAACTTGTCATGCCCACCCCACATTTTCTGAGGCTATAAAAGAAGCCGCATTATCAGTAGATAAAAGGCAAATTCATTCATAATATAGTTTCATAATAGAATTTATGAAATATCCAGTATTGGTTCCGAATATTTTTAATTATCCTTTTACATATGAAAGCGAAATTAAACTTCAAGTTGGCGATTATGTAAAAGTTCCTTTTGGAAAATCAGTAATTACAGGAGTAATTTGGAATGATTTTGAAAAAACGAAAAATAAAAAATTTAATATTAAAAAAATTCTTGAGAAAATTAATATTAAACCTTTAAAAAATGAAACGATAAATTTTTTAAATTTGTTATCTGAATACAACTTAGTTCCCAAAGGCATGTGTTTAAAAATGCATCTTTTAGGAGGAGAAGCCATACATCCTTTTGATAAAAATGAATATGACGAATATAATTTAGTTAACAAAAAAACCGATTTTAAACTTTCTACTGAACAAAAAAAAATTTTAAAAGAAGTACTAATAAATTCAAAAGATTTTAGGGTACACTTGCTTCAAGGAACTACCGGATCTGGAAAAACTATAGTTTATTTTGGAGCTATAGAAGATAAATTAAATCAAGGTTTTCAGGCATTAATATTACTTCCAGAAATAGGTCTAACAAATGAATTTGAAAAAAAATTTAAAGAATATTTTGGATTTAATGCTGCCGTATGGCATTCTGGAATAACTCAAAAAAGAAAAAAAATTATTTGGAGTGGCCTTTCTGAAGGAAAAATAAAAGTAGTAATTGGCGCAAGGTCTTCTCTATTCCTTCCTTTTAAAAAACTAGGAGTGATAATAGTTGATGAAGAACATGATCAGTCTTATAAACAAGACGAAGGTGTGAATTATAATGCTAGAGATATGGCAATAGCTAGAGCTAGCTTTGAAAATATACCTATAAATTTAGTTACAGCCGTTCCATCGATAGAAACATATGCAAATATAAAAAGTAATAAATATTCTTTTTCAAGGTTGATTAATAGATATAAGAAAGCAAATTTACCTTCACATCAAATAATTAATTTAAAAAAAAATAAATTGTCCAAACAATCTTGGATATCTTCAGATACAGTTGATAAAGTAAAAGAACATTTAAAATTAGGAAATCAGATTCTTTTTTTTATAAATAGAAGAGGTTTTGCTCCTTATGTTTTATGTAAAAATTGTTTAAAAGTTTTTTCGTGTCCAAATTGTTCAATTAATTTAGTTTATCACAAAAATAAAAAAAATCTTCTTTGTCATTATTGTGGATTTAAATCGCTGCTAAATAGAAAATGTGAAAAAAAAAAATTATGTGAATTTATATTTAGTGGCTTAGGAGTTGAAAGAGTTTTAGATGAAGCAAAATTATTATTTCCAAATGAAAAAATATCTATTTTTTCAAGTGATACAATGAACAGAGCCTCATCAAAAAAAACATTAGAAAAAATTTTAAAGGGAGAAATAAATATTTTAATAGGTACGCAAATAATTTCTAAAGGTTTTCATTTCCCAAATTTAAATTGTATAGTTATTTTAGATATTGATTTAACTTCCCAAGGTCATGATTTAAGGAGTGCAGAAAAGAACTTACAACTATATCATCAATTATCTGGAAGAGCAGGAAGAACAGGCAAACCAGCGACAGTTTATTTTCAGACATATGATTTAAAATCAGAAGTTATAAACCAAATGACAAACGAGGATCCTTTTATTTTTTTAAATAGAGAATTAGAATTAAGAAAGAAAAATAATCTGCCGCCGTTTGAAAGATTTATTTCTCTAATTTTGACTTCCTCAAATGAAAAAAAATTAGAAAAAGAATCATTAAATTTAAAAGAATATTTATCAAAATTAATTAATGAAAAAGTTTTAGGACCCGTGGAATCTCCAATTTATAAAATTAAAAAAAAATATAGGCAAAGAATACTAATTAGGGCTAAAAAAAATTCAAAAATTCAAAAAAGTCTTAGAGTTTTGTTGGATAAGTATAAATTGCCTTTAGAAATAAAACTAACGGTTGATGTTGACCCTATAAGCTTCAATTAGCGCACTAAATCATGCATATTTTATAATCTGAGCCTTGAAGACTCATTATTCATATGTTATTTAAGCGAAATTTTTAAAATATCTTCAAATAGTGAGCAAAAATTGAGCAATAACAATAGCACTTTCTTGACTAAAAATAGTTATTCCCAAGCTCTATTCGAGCTAGCTTCTGAAAATAATTCAACAAACGATATTGAAATCCAAGTTTCCTCAATACTTGGATTAATTGATAAAAGTAAAGATTTTAAAGATCTTATTAAAGACCCAACTAATAAAATAGAAAATCAATTAAAAGCCATCAATACAATCTCAAATCAATTTAAATTCAATGAATTGTTAAAAAAATTTCTTGGGTTTTTAGTTTCAAAAAGAAGATTTTTTTATGTTGAAAAAATATTAAATGATTTTCTTTTTATTTGTTCAAATGCGAGAGGTGAGATACAAGCAGAACTTTCTGCAGCAAAAAATTTAAATGAAAATGAAATTAATAATATAAAAAATGAACTGTCTTCAACTTTTGGTTCAAATATAAAACTAAAACATAAATATGATCCGAGTTTAATTGGAGGTTTAATCATAAAAGTTGGAAGTATAATGATTGATACTTCGATAAAAAATAAATTACAACAAATAGAAAAGAAAATGATAGAGGCGTAAATGGAAATAAATCCTTCAGAAGTAACAAAAATATTAAAAGAACAAATAAATAAATTTGGAGATAAAGCTGAAGTTTCAGAAGTTGGACAAGTACTTTCAGTAGGAGATGGTATTGCTAGAATATATGGTTTAGACAATGTTCAGGCTGGAGAAATGGTAGAATTCTCAGACGGTTCAAAAGGTATGGCTTTAAACTTAGAAAGTGATAACGTTGGTGTTGTAATTTTTGGAGATGACAGAGCAATTAAAGAAGGAGATACTGTTAAAAGAACTGGTGCAATTGTAGATGCTCCAGTAGGCAAAGAGTTATTGGGTAGAGTTGTTGATGGATTGGGAAATCCAATAGATGGAAAAGGTGCATTAGACAAAGGAGTAAAAAAAAGCAGAGTTGAAGTAAAGGCCCCAGGAATTATTCCTCGTAAATCAGTCAGCGAACCAATGCAAACTGGACTTAAATCTATTGATAGTTTGGTTCCAATTGGAAGAGGTCAAAGAGAATTAATTATCGGAGACAGACAAACGGGTAAAACGGCAGTTGCTATTGATACAATTATAAATCAAAAAAAAATAAATGAGTCTAATGATGAGAAACAAAAGTTGTACTGTGTTTATGTGGCGATAGGACAAAAAAGATCTACTGTTAGACAAATTGAAAAAACATTAGAAGAAGCTGGGGCAATGGAATATACAACTATTGTTGCAGCTACAGCCTCAGATGCAGCTCCACTTCAATTTTTAGCTCCTTATACTGGTTGTACAATGGGAGAATATTTTAGAGATAACGGAATGCATGCATTAATTATATATGATGATCTTTCAAAACAAGCAGTTGCTTATAGACAGATGTCTCTATTATTAAGAAGACCTCCGGGAAGAGAAGCATATCCTGGAGATGTATTTTACTTACATAGCAGATTACTTGAAAGAGCAGCTAAATTGAGCGATGAGCATGGAGGAGGGTCGTTGACAGCACTTCCAATAATTGAAACACAAGGTGGAGATGTTTCTGCATTTATTCCTACAAATGTAATTTCAATTACAGATGGTCAAATCTTTTTAGAAACAGAATTATTTAATCAGGGTATAAGACCAGCTATTAACGTAGGATTATCAGTATCTAGAGTTGGATCTTCAGCACAAACAAAAGCAATGAAAAAAGTTTCTGGATCGATGAAACTTGAACTTGCTCAATATAGAGAAATGGCAGCATTTGCTCAGTTTGGATCAGACTTAGATGCTTCTACCCAAAAACTTCTTAACAGAGGATCTAAATTAACCGAATTGCTCAAACAAAAGCAATACTCACCTATGACTGTAGCCGAGCAAGTAATTTCAGTATTTTGTGGTGTTAAAGGTCATCTGGATGATGTTGAACAAAAAAACATTGCTGAGTTTGAAAATAAAATTATAGAAAAATGCAAATCTGAAAAATCAGAAATTTTAGATTCAATAAAAAGTTCGGGTAAACTTGAAGAAGATATGGAAAAATCTTTAACTGAAGTTATTACAGAACTTAAGAAAAACTTTAAATCTTAGATAAATGCCAAGTTTAGATGATTTAAAAAAAAGAATATCAAGCGTTAAGTCTACTCAGAAGATTACAAAGGCAATGAAAATGGTTGCCGCGTCCAAGTTAAGAAGAGCGCAAGAAAATGCAGAAAAAGGAAGACCATATTCAGACAAGATGAACAATATTATTCTTAATCTTTCAAATAGTATTGCAGATAAAGAAAATTCTCCAAAATTACTTACCGGTTCCGGTGAAGATAAAGTTCACTTATGTATTGTTATGACATCAGATAGAGGACTGTGTGGAGGATTTAACACAAATATAATTAAAAAAGCTAAAACATATTTTCAAAAAATATTAGATGCGGGCAAAACCTTAAAAATTATTACAGTCGGATCGAAAGGTTATGATCAATTGAAAAGAATATATAAAGAAAATATAATTGAAAAAATTTCTTTCAAAGAATCTAAGTATGCTAATTATTTTGATGCTGACAAAGTAGGAAAAATAATTATTGATAAATTTGAAAAAAAAGAATTTGATGTATGTGCAATTTTTTATAACCAATTTAAAAATGTAATAACTCAAATACCACAAGAGCAACAAATAATTCCTTTAAAAACGTCTGAGTCTGAAGGTTCTTCATCGGAAGATAATTATGAATTTGAACCTGAAGAAGATGAAATATTAAGCAATTTATTGCCAAAAAATATATCTACTCAGATCTTTAAAGCAATGTTAGAGAATTCAGCTAGCGAACAAGGTTCTAGAATGAGTGCAATGGATAATGCAACCAGAAACGCTGGTGAAATGGTTGACAAGCTTACTATTCAATATAATAGAAGTCGTCAAGCAGCAATTACAAAAGAACTAATTGAAATTATATCAGGAGCAGAAAGTTTATAATTATGAGAAAAGGAAAAATTACACAGATTATTGGAGCGGTAGTAGATGTTAAATTCGAAGGAGAACTACCAGAAATATTAACCGCATTAGAGTGTGATAATGGTGGTGTTAGACTAGTTTTAGAAGTTGCGCAGCATCTAGGAGAGTCAAGCGTAAGAACAATTGCTATGGATGCAACAGAAGGACTAAAAAGAGGAGACGAAGTAACAAATACTGGAGCTCCAATTAAGGTTCCTGTTGGTCCTGAAACTTTAGGTAGAATTATAAATGTAATTGGTGAACCCATTGATGAAAAGGGAGAGGTTAAAACTAAAGAAAATTGGCCCATTCATAGATCGGCACCAAAATTTACTGACCAATCAACAGAAACAGAAATTTTAGTAACAGGCATCAAGGTGGTTGACTTGCTAGCGCCTTATGCCAAGGGCGGCAAAGTAGGTTTATTTGGCGGTGCAGGAGTAGGAAAAACAGTGATTATTATGGAGTTAATTAATAACATTGCAAAAGCACATGGTGGCTTCTCTGTTTTTGCAGGAGTTGGAGAAAGAACCAGAGAAGGAAATGATCTTTATCATGAAATGATAGAGTCAGGTGTAATTAAACCTGAAGGACCTGGATCAAAGGCTGCATTAGTTTATGGTCAAATGAATGAACCTCCTGGAGCAAGATCAAGAGTTGGATTAACCGGATTGACTGTTGCTGAATATTTTAGAGATCAAGAAGGTCAAGA
>Ga0208408_1001185_pt1 | contig 15054 bp, 16 predicted proteins | sample ETNtaG_4_FD_185776 | JGI IMG/M metagenome (GOLD analysis project Ga0208408, IMG submission 185776) | Marine microbial and viral communities from oxygen minimum zone, Eastern Pacific Ocean - ETNP201406SV67 (SPAdes) (version 2) | ecosystem: Environmental > Aquatic > Marine > Oceanic ... | reverse complement strand
AATGGTCAAATCTGGATTCCAATTAGGTAATCCACCTCCTGTACCACCCGTTCCACCTGTACCACCCGTTCCACCTGTACCTCCTGTTCCACCCGTTCCACCTGTACCGGTTCCTGTACCCGTTCCCGTTCCTGTACCCGTTCCCGTTCCTGTACCGGTTCCTGTACCCGTTCCCGTTCCTGTACCCGTTCCACCTGTACCGGTTCCTGTACCCGTTCCTGTACCGCCTGTACGGCCCAGTCCATCTGGAGTACCCGGTCCACCTCCTGTACCGCCCGTTCCAGGGGGTTTTCGATTTTTCCGTAACATCATAGCAACCCCGGCCACAGTGGCCAACGCTAAAGCCCCAATTGCTAATTTTGGTAATAATCCTTTAAGTTTATCAAATAAACTTAATCCGTCTGGTACTGAGATTTTTGCTGATGGTTTTTGTGGTCCTCCACCTGTACCCGCTCCTGTACCTCCTGCACGACCACTTCCACCACCACCTGCAGCTTCTACTTCGACGCCATCACCACAAGAACCCATTCTGGGTATCATTGTGTTTTCTTTACCACCCCAATATATTATTCGATTCTTCATTATTTATTATGGGTTAAAATATTATTAGCGAAAAATGTATTATTTTCTACTTTAAAAATATAAGTTTGAACTTCACCCAATTCTTCTTTTATATGAGACAATTTAATTTCTTCTAATTCACTGTCGTTATTATAATAACAAACATCACCAACTTCAAGTTGTCCAATTTGTCCAATATCATATCTTTCCATTGTCCATTCAGGTTTATAAGAACACCAACCCTTGCCTTTTACATAATATGGATGGTCAAATGTATTTCCGTTTACCACGTCACCAAATGTCAATTTAACAATATCATCGTGTATTGGACTCATTAATTTAATAACTGTACCGTTTTCGATTTGACTTATTTCTTCATTCCAAGATTTAACAATATCTCCAACTTCTATATCTTCTATGTTCTTCATAGAACCATCTGACATTGTTATTTGAGTACCTGCAATAAAACAGAATTCATCATCACCACCTGACCAGTCGGCTGTGAAAGTTACACTTACTGAAAAAGAATCTGTTACATTATTAAGTGTTTTTTGGTTGCCACCTCCGTTCAAACTGCTGGGCGAGGCAGGCAGGTTATTTCCAGACCAAGTATTGACTCTCATATTATCATCGGGAAATGCCCGCAAAGTTACTGATCCCCCAGGATATACCGCCCCGCCACTGGCGTCTCCACCTGTACCATTATTTACAGTTACAGTATATTGCACGACTGGCGTAAAAATAGCCTGTATACTTGCATTTTCAGTAACTGTCAGCGTAGTAGTTTCAGCTTCCGGTGTGGTTAAAGTAATACCATCTGAAATCCATTCGACAAAGTCATGAGTTTGATATCCCTCATTATTGACATGCGGAATAGCAGTAATAGTAATCACAGTGCCTACAACATAAGTACCCCCTCCAGTTGTTGATCCACCATCAATATTTCCAGGAGCAACTTCTATATTATATGATGGAGGTACATATAAGCTTTGAAAATTTGCTGTTATAGTAGAATCGGCTTTAACTACAACTGATGTTGATGGACTATTTGTATCTAAAATTTCACTTTCTCCACTCGAATCTGTCCAATTTAAAAATCCATATCCAACATCCCCCTGTCCACCAGATGTATCGGCTGTTGCGGAAATGTCAATTATACTATCTCTTGTAGCTGTAGTTCCACCAGTTGCTGTTCCTCCTGTTCCCGCTGCAACTATTATAGTATACTCTGGAGGAATATAGTTTGGTCCAGATACAAATTGTCCATCTATTATAGAATAAGTTAATGTATTTGGATCGGTTATTCCAAAGTCACCAGTAATCTCTAAATCGGGACCATCGGGAATGGCGTTAATAGTCGAATTATCTAACTCGTATCCCCAATCTATATATTCCGCGGTGGTTTCATTTTCATCAGTTGCTGCATTATATACAGTTAGTTCCGCTACATACTGTCCTGTTATTGTTGCCAATTGCCAAGCAGTAGCCATCGAATCAATAAACCGTTTATGTCCACTCTGTATGTAATAAACTGCACTATTAGAGTGGCGAATCATACGACCATCAAATGGACTTGTTGATGGTGATGGTGATGGTGATGGTGGCGGATCTTCCTCTAGAGTTGGTATAAATGATTTTAACTTACTACCTCTTAATCCTGGTCCATCTTGTGGTGCATTCCTATTTGAATAAACATCAGTAATAACATCTGTAAAATTTGGTGTCATTATAGTTACAGTAGGAGTATAACTTCCTACAGTATCATATGTATGATTTGCAAATGGTGTATCAGTAATTTCAGTATGACCACATCCAAAATCAAAGTGATATCTTATACCAGGTGTTGTTAAATTTGGTATAGGTGTGTATCCTTCGAAATTATGTCCACCTAAAGTTTTTTGATTAGACTCCTCCTTTACTACATATCTGACTGCCATAGGAAATCCAACATCTTTTAAATCATATGCCTCTATATATGATTCTGGAATCGGATCTTCTAATGACCAAGCTTCATTTTCTTCTGTATTTGTTATATCTTCATATCCAACAGTAAATGCATTTTCAACTTCAAGAAATCCATTTTTATATTTCTGTTCAAATCCAATATCAGATTCTAGCTTAGTATCAAAATTAAATGCCGTACTATCAACACCATTAAATTTCCCAGATCCATATCCACTACCAGACAATGGAACATAAACTTCATACATATTAGATAAACTATTAAATTCTTGTTTATATTTATTTAAATTAATTAACTGTGGTGCGAGTCTAACTTCTTTTCTATCGGATGATATATCATCAATAAAAAATTTATATTCTTTTACATCAAGTTCACTTGGTGGACTACCATCTGCCGGAGGACCTTCTCCCTCATATACCTTTCCATCTTCATCCACATAAAAGGCTCCCATCGATTCACCAGTAAGTTGTGGATTACCACTATAAACTATCCCTGAATCATTACCTACATTCTTGGTCAATACAACCTCATCTGAACCTGCCATTCGTCTATAAAAATAATATTTAATTTTATAATTACCACGAGTAAAACCTGCTTTTCTTAAATCAGTACCTGGATCTAATTTTATATCACCATCACTATTTTCAAAATTTTCACTTATACCAGATTTAATATATTCATCATTCATATTATATACATGAAATTTTACATAATCATTAATATGATTGCCAAAAGTGGGAGCATAAGGCCCGCCGGATTCCCCAAGAACAATAGTATTTTCCTTCTTTAAAAGTTTATAATCCTTTTCTTTTAATCTTGTCATGTCTTGTGACAATCTTATACGAGTTCCGTTATATTGTCCCCCCGTTGTTGGATCACTTTCTATAATTAAATCTGTTTCTGTTTCTTGTACTTGAACTGCCATTATAATACGAGGTCCTTTATTTCTGTATCTAAAATTTGATAATGTAAATCACCCGAATGATAGTGGGGAGAATTTTTTGCAACAGGTAATCTTTGATCTGGTCTATTATAATTTAATCCCGTATCTGGATTCTCAAATGCTAAAAATGTTCCTGCCTCATTTCGTAATGGTACTACTCGACCTATATGAATTTCTCCTAAATTTTCATCATATACTTTAACTACATCAGTAAAAGTTTCAGCATCTTCTAATTTCTTTTGATAATCAACTCTATCTTGCTCATGGAGTCGTTGCCAATACTCATTGTTTAATAACTCTTCTTTTGTATATGGCATTTTCTATCTCACTACCTTAAACGAATGATTCTCATCAAAATATTGTACAGTTTCATCGGCAGTTCCACTACCACTAACAACCTTATAATTTATTCTATAAAATCTTTCTGATTGTAATCCGTCCATCCAAAAATTAAAATAATTACCTGTACTATCACAACTTACTTTCGAACCACTTCCGAATGGAACAAGAACGTCCTCTGTATAAGCATCTTTAATTTGATAATATGTACTTCCACTTGGTAGATATTTTACAGTATTATACCCAGTAGAATATTGAGTGGATGAATAAGTTCTTTCAGGAAATCTTTCTCTCCCAACAACTCTAAATTTTACTTTTGATTTCTCTTTATATTTTGATCGGAATCCTCTCATATAAAGTACCATATCTTCTAAATTATCTGAAGAAAGTGCCGATAAAGAACCAGTTGTCCATTTTGAATCGTCCCATAAAACTTCTAATTTTGGTGGATATATCGTATGAGTTTCACGAGAAAAGAAACTAAAATGTCCATAACGAGTAGTATTTCCTTCTTCAACATTTGAATCTGTATTTCCAATACTACCACTTCTCTTTAACATAAATCCTTCATTTGGAACTGTACTATGTAACCATTTCCATACAATATCAGTTACATCCATTCTCAAATCGTCAGGCTCGTGTGTAAAAGATTGAGAAGCTTCATATCCACTTCCACTATACCAAGTTCCACCAGAAGCAGAAATTTCATTCCATTGAGTTTTTTCAATCGAATTATCTTTCCATTTCCAACTTGCCCCATCTTCTACCATCGGAAAATAACTAAATTTTCCAGAACCATTTTCCCAAGATTGACTTACTGGATATCCATATAAAGTTTGACTTACATTAAGGTCTGATGAATTTGCGTCATATAAATTTAAATAAAATTTTGTTTGTGAACCTGATGTAATTAATCCTGATGATATTGATTTTGATACATAAGTCAAATCAAATTTAATTAACGCACGAGAAACATTTGTTGTAGAACCATCGGCGTTCATATCTTTTCTTACCTCAAGAATTTCATCTTGGCCGGCGTTCATACTATGACTCATTTCATATAATGTTGTATCTTTTGTTGCGTATTCAAAATAATGCATTAATTTTCTCCTCTAAAAAATCATACCGGCGGAATCACCAACCGCCCTTCCTTCTATATCTATATTAGGATTTTTTAATTCAAACATTGATGGATCCAAGGAAGGATATACTATACCATCTTTTGTTGCGTAATTTATATCATAAATATTTCCAGAATAACCATCTGTAGTTTGCCATTTATTAGTAATTAATACAGGATGTTTTTGTGGGTTATCTTCCGAGGGCGGAACAATTGCCCCAACACCATCAACATTTGAAATAATTGCGGCCAGTTCTGCAATTACAATTGGTTGATTTATTTGCCACCTATCTATGTTAAAAAACTCTTTAACTCTTTCTATACATTTTAAAGTTACTTCAGCCTTATTGAATCCCCTACGGGCTATAAAAACAAATTTTACTCCTATATTAATAATCCATGCATTTTTAATATTAACCGCATCTGTTACTAATCTATACTGACTAAGATATGTTTTAAGATTTTCTTTGACTGCCACATTAAGTTGGGTAAGTTTTTTATTTTCATCATATCCAAGTGTATATAAATTCATAGCCATTGGATTTGGAAGTCTTTTAATGGATGATTCTACATTTTTGCTTTTAATTTCTTCTAACTGACGTTCATCAACGAAAATACTTGAACCGTCTGAAGTTTCTTTTTGCATACTCGGAATATTTAATTGTTCATCTTGAACAATATAGGCCTTTGCTACTGCTCCATATTTATTGCCCATCGCATAAGTTCTTGTAATATAATCCTCTTTTGTTACCGTCCTACCTTGTGACTGAAAATATGCTAAAGCATTATTTTTAATTTCAATTGTAGATTCTGCTGATTTTCCTCCCGTTGCTGGATACGGATTAGTTGCTGCTACAGAATTTTGGGTTGACTTAACTAAACCCGAATCGAGTCCTGAAGTTTCATGGGTAAAACTAAGATCGGTAATAGTGTTTATAGTTTCTGCGGCCACATTATCACTTATACCACCACCATATGAATATTTAACAGTAAGAGTTGTATTTGCTGGTGACTGTCCATATGCTTCTGTTTTAAGAAAATTTGCTGGATCAAAATAAGTATCAAGTTTAGATGGACTGCCTGGTAAAGATGAACCTACTGAACTTGGATTTGGAACAATTTCTTCATCTGGACTATCTGATATACCAGAACCAAATCTCAATTCTGTTTTACCATCTTGAATAATATAAGTAACAAATCGTCTTGGTGTCTTTTTTAATTTTAACAAATAAGGAACTGTATCATTATATTGAACCAAACTTGGATCAGTTGCTGCTGTATTCTCTACATCTATAAATGTAGTATCTTGTGCCAAATATGGAACTTCGTACCATATATTACTATCACTATCTATTACTGAAATTATTTCTATAACATCTGACTTGGCCAATTTTACTCGTGGATATGCCTCGGCTGTACCAAAGGAAAAAGATTCTGTATTTATTTCTCCACTCTGTACGCGTGCACTTTTTTTCAAAAGATAAAGTGAAGGAAGTTTTGTAGTTTGATCCGTTTCATATACATTAATATCTAATGGATCAAAAGAACTTGAAAATTTAAAATTACAATCTTCTAACATAGTAAACTTCGTATCGCTAGTTGAAGTAATTTGTGTACCTTCATCTACAGTCAGTGCGTATCTCATATCAGGCTTTACAGCTGTTCCAGATCCAATTGCAGGTACGGTTTGGTAAACATCAACATTTGCAACAGATGGTCGAGTTAATCTTGGTTTATACCCGTAAACCTGTGCCATTTCATATACAGTTTTCTTTTCTTCTGCGTATGACAATAACATTTCTTTAAATTGTGTATCTACATAATATGAAAGAACATCACCAACATAAGATGCCATTTCTATAAACATCATTCCGGGTGAAGCTTCATTGAAATCATTATAAGTATTTGGATAATAAGTTTTTGCAAACTCTATCAATCCCTCCCTGAAGGCGCCAAAGTCTTTGTTTAAATATCTTACATCCTTTTGGACTCTATTTGCCATTTTATTTCTCCTCTAAATTATTCACCAGCGGTTTGCATAGATATAGATACAGTATCATGAACTGTTGGGTTCATTACAAGACTAAATTCAAGTAAAATATTTAACTGATTTATTTCTATCTCATCTGGTTCAACTTCTAATTTATTAACCGATACATGAGGTAGCCATTCTACCATTGCTGTTGATATATTTTCTTCAACAGTTGATATTAACTGGTCAGACATTGGTTCAAATAAAGTCAATAATAAATCTGCACCAAAGGTGGGCTGTCCTACTCTTTCACCTCTATTAGTTAAAAGTAAATTTCTAATATTACTTCCTGTCTGTGAAAGTGTGGTTGATGTACCAGGAAAAAATCCTTTTACATCATCGTGTTCCATAGGTAAACCTAACCCAATTGTTACATCTGGATCTAAATCTAATTCTAATGCACTTCGTGCTCGGGCCATTTATTTGCTCCATTATGGACGAAAACTATTTCCGCCACCTTTTTTCTGGTCTATTGCTTTCAAAACTGCTGAATAATCTCTCGTTAATGCATTTTGTACATGGTCGGGAACTTGATCAACTGAAACACCGGCTTTCTTTATAGAATCTACCGCTGCTATTTCTCGTTTCTTTTCCTTCGCCTCTTCTGTATTTCCTAAACCAGTTGCCCCAACAAGTACATCATTCATCTTACTGGTATCATAAACTCCACCACCCATCGTTGGGTATCCACTACCATCACCCTGTGGAACTCCACCAACGGTTTCATTTAGTACCTTGTTAAGAGCTTTGTTTGATGTATAATTTACTTCCTTTTTAGGTTTAGTTTTATACTGTTTTCTAATAGGTTCTTTAAAGTCTTTTTCAGATATTGGTTTTGAAACTAATTCGGTAAGTGAAGATGAATTTTCTTCTTTAATAAATATCTCATTCATTTGTTTTTTGACTTCCTTACGAACTACTGCTTCAATTATTTTTACTAACTCCTGTTTCTTCATTTTAATAACTCCTGTTCTTATCTAATAAATATTTTAATTTTATCTTTATCCTAAATTAAAGGCCCTACAACTGGTCCTACCGATGGTAATACATTTGTTCCCGTACCTGTAAATATACTTGCCTTAAATGATGTATGAATTGCTTTGGCCATTTCATCACAAACATCTGATATTAATTTACCATCCATTCCTGCTTTAGTAGATGGTACAAATATGGGTGGGGCTGCCATTACTGTTGTTCCCACTGCATTTATTGTGTTGGTAATATCACTAAATTTTAACATAAGACTGGCAAATGTTACAATACTTATAGAAATCAAATTCATAGTTGGATCCATTAATTTAAAACTTGCCATAATTTGAGATACAAGTGCCTGTTTTCCAATATCCACACCACTAACTTTAAGTTTTTTTCCTACTACTGATGGATCTGGAGCTGGATACGGGGTTGTAAATGGTGCAGTAATCTGTACTTCAGCATCTTTTGCATAATCTACAATGGCCTGTGCCAATCCATCTGCAGAATCTTTTTGAGTTAACTTACCCTCTGTATCATTTCTGATAGTCTCAAAATTATCAATCAAATTTTGTTTTAATGTATTCTTATCAAGTGCCATATTTTTTCCTAAAGACTTGGAACGTCAGGTTCATCATCCTCTGGTTTCATTAATAAGCCACACAACCGTGCTCTTATTGTTTCTACTCCGGCTATCCATGTTTCTATAGCAATTGTATTTGGGGGACCACCACTAATTGGACCACTTGGACCGGCTCCAGTTGGAATAGCCGTTAAATTCAATATAGCCTCACCTAATTCTACAAATGAATTACAAATAGAATCCATTAAATTTGTAAGTTCTTCTCCATATACGAGATGTTGTTGTCCCATATCATCTCTACCCTTTACATATCCAGTTATACCCAAGGCCTCTCCGCCTATCCGTAAAAATGAACCTTGGTTATCTTTTAATCCTGCACAATCATCAAGATGTAATATTGCACCCTTACAAGATTGTAAATGTGCCTTATCATCAAGTTGTAAAAATGATGGACATGCACTTGATATTAAAACCTTTTCCCCAATAGAGATTCCACATGCTGAATCTAAAGTGGATGGAAATGGTTCAGGCTCTCCACTTTCTGGATGACCGCCTCCTACAACCCTATCCATAGCATCTGGACTAACTAACACACTATATTCTCCAGTATAAAATCTAGTTCTGGGAGTAGACACACAAAATTGTCTATCTGCATCAATTGTAAATGACCAAGGTGTTCCCCACCCAATTCCAAGTGCAGAATAACCCATTATTTCATTTCTTTTTGTATTAAATGTAATCCTATCACTATTAATGACAATCTGTTTTCCACCATCGATAGGATTTTTATCATTGTGAACTTTTGACATTAACCGATGTTTTTGAGAATTGGATTTTGTTCTATTTAACTTTACAGATTGATCAGTAGTCATCCAAACAGAAGAACCATCAGCATTTATATCTTCTTTAACTGTCTTTTTTAAAGTGACGTCATTTTTTAAATCCCCTACTATTCTACCTTTACCAAATGCATCCGCATCTAATAATTGTCCTGCTCTGATAATAATATTTGGGGAATGTTGAGTAGAATCTCCATCTTCATGAGAATCAGGTATTATATTACTACCGAATCTTATAGACTGTCCCCACCTACCTTGATAAATATTATCACCTTGATAGGGCCATATTCTACGTATGTTTTCATAATCTTCTAAATCAAAATGTTCATATTTAAAATCTTCTTCTCTCATTTCTTCATCACGGGCCCCACTCTGACCTGGTAATAAATTAGTATTTGGTGAATTAAAAAAGTTTAATAGTGAAATATAAAATCCTTTCTCTTTAAAATTGACTAAAATTACCATCTCTCCGCGTATTGGAACAGTAGAATTATTAGGATCTAATGGGAAAATAGGTATAAGAGTATCAACCGGTAATTGATCTTTTTGACTCTCGATTCCTCTAGCTCTTACTCCACCCATCGCGTTCCAATCTTTACCAGAACCATCTTCTAATTCAGGAAGTTGATCTTCTGTTAAAATCACCTCCATTACCTCTGCCAATTCTAATTCATAAAATTCTGGTGGATCATAACTGGCCAATGCCTCGTGAATGAGTTGTCGAACCGCATGAAACCCGAGAATACCTCCAGATGCCCTTTCCTGACGCACTACAGGCTTCGACCCTGGCCAGGCAGATTTACGTCTTCCGAATTTCCACCATCCCATTTTTAATTATCCTTAACTGTTTGTATATCTTCTGATATTTCGTCTGATTTCTTTTGTATATCTACAACTACATTATCTATACTTTTAAGTAACTGTTCTTTCTCTTTGTCCGATAAACCGAACTCTGATTCACTACCACCTTTGTTTTCGGCAGCAATCAATCGTTGTACAACAGTTGCCAATTTGACAAGTTGTTCATCATTCTTTACATTTATATCCAAATATTCTTTTATCATAGGAATTAACTGAATAGCCATATCCCCATCTTTGATAAATCCAGCAACTTCACCAACTAATACTTCAAGTTGTTTCTTGTTATGTTTGGAATTATCATAGATGTCTTTGAATAATGATGATAGTGATTTACCCTCAAATAATTCGTAATCCTGACTCATTTTGGTTTCCTTGTATTGTATTAAAAATAGATATTATAACTCATAAATAAATATCAGATTACCTAAAAATTGATGCATATATATTGCAAAAGAAAAAATAGTATATATTATATTTATTTATGTTGGAATGAATGTTCCGACAACAGAAAACGGAAGTTAAAAATCCCTTTTTTGTTAAATGATAAGAATAACAAACGGGAGATAAACAATGAAGGAAGTCATCTCATTAGTCAAAGGGTGGGTAGACGACATAGCTCATCTACTTATGTCCTTTGTAGCCATAGGAGCTGTTTCTGAAGTAATATTTGGAACTGGCGTCTTTGGTGTTAATGTAATAGGTAACCTGACATCAATCATAAACACATTCGGCGAATCCGGTTTCGCTGGGCTAGTCGCGTTGTTGGTGTTGGTGGGTTTATTCCGTAAATAGCTATTATCGGATAATAAAAAAGGGGTCGTAAGACCCCTTTTTTTTGCTTTAAATTGTTATCCAAATACTTAAATCAACATTTCTCGAATATATGTGACAAACTCGTATTTCGTATTCTCCAGGCAGTATTTCATCCCCGTAGTCCTGTGTATAATATAATGTCCAACTATAGGTAAAATCTCTCGGAGTTCCATCTTCCCAAGGACTCCTATGAAATGGTTGTCTATGAACTACCCCACCTTTATCATCAACAACTTCTATAAATGTTTTCTCTTCAGTAACTCTATATTTAATTTTTACAATATCACCTTTTTTGTCAGTATCGTGCCAGGCAATTAATGGATATTCATCAAAAGTTTCTTCCACAATGGCAGGTTCATTACTAACTTTTTCTTTTGGCATTAATGAAATGATGATCATAATAACCATTAATGTACCAACTATAACTTCTAAAACATTTTCTATTTTCATGAATTTATTCTTTGTTTTATTTGTAATAAGTATGTTTCAATTTTCTTTAATTCCAAACTATTTGGATTATTCTTCATTATAAGACTTCTCTTATTCATTAATTTTCCATATGCCCTTTCTAAATCTTCCTTCTGTAATCCCCTCATACTCTTTCTGTAATACAGATGTGCTAACGCCTCGTCTTCTGCTTCAGCACCACGAACACCAGCAACTGCTGTTATGTTCTCTACCTCGTATCCTTCTGCGTCTGCTATATCTGTAATTTCTTCCCAAACCGTATTATCCCACATGGCATCCATATCTAATTCTACATCTAAATCTATATTGTCTATTTCTTCTTGTCGTTTTCTTTCATCTTCGACCTTTTTCTTTTTTCTCTTAATATCATCTATAGCCCATAAAGAATCATAATATGTATCTGATAATGAATCACATTCACTCAACCAACCACCATAATTTTTCCAAGCAGGCGACCCATTAGAATCTCTCCATTCAGTATCATCACAAGGACGCCCTCGAAATGAGGACATCCTTGTATCAGTTACTTGAATTGCCTGTGAAAATAATATACTACTGAGAAGGAGTATATAAAGCAGGAACTTCCGAGAGCTCAAAATTAGTTGAATCATAAGTGTAATAATAAATGTCATCATTTGGTCGTTGGTGAAATATTGCAGGTTCACTCACAGCATCCAAACTAAACTGCCATTCATTATCTTCATCAGGTACACCTAAATCTAAAGTTAGTATTATACCACGATTTCGTTTTATGGTTGTGAGTGGATTATACGGCCACTCTTCAATTCCGTTTTCAATCAATCTATCACTTGCCACATTTTCACATCCTGTCCATACTTGATCAACAAACGACTTTTCAGCCCTTTCAGTTGCCTTATCCAATGTACTTGCGTACCTCGGTATGGCCACGGCTGCGAGAATGCCCAATATAATCGTAACCATTATTAACTCAATTAATGTAAATCCTTTTTGATTTTTAAACATGACTTATCTCCTTTCTTTCTTACGGTGTTAATACCTTATGAAGTTCTGAAGGATTTTCAGCGTCTGCTATAATCAAAGCAGGTGCCTGTGCGGAAGTACCACTACCCGATCCTGGTATCACAAGATAAATGTATGCTCCATCCTGAAATGGTGAAGAAATTCCCTGGTTACCAAAGTTTGATTTAAAATCATTTGCACCATCTTCATCAAATCCAACATCCACTTGGTGTGTAGTTCCTACGAAACTCATCCAATCACCTGCGAGTGCATCTTCATCATCTACTGCTGGTGAAAAGACATACACATAATCATCCAATACAGATTCATAAGTTGTCTGTCCATTTAGAATAGTTTCTAAATATATCTCTACAGCTGCATCCGTAAGTGTGTTTGCTGGAAGATCAAATCCACCAACCTTTTCATCATACTTAGTTTGTCCTGGAAATCTTCCACGACCTTCTTCAGACACTTTAGCGTTGTAGTAGTTATTAGCTGCTGTCGCAATCTTGTCAATAGAAGCGATGGTTGATTTTGACTTAGCTGCATCACCAACTCCACCAAATTTTGGTGCGGCGGTTGTGGCTAATGTACCCATCATCGCAGTAACAACGGCGAATTCAGCAAGTGAATTACCCCTGTTACTCTTTATTTTTTTCATTAGGTTTATAAACATTTTTGTTCTCCTTGTTTAGTTATGACCTCACCTTTTTGATGTTGTCGTTACCTATATAGTACAAAAACTATACCAAACTACCCCATTTTGAGAAAAAAAATAAAAATAATTTTAAGTGTCTATATTTGTGAAGTTATGGGGGCACAAAAAAACCCCATTTAAAAAATGAGGTTTTTAGTTTCTTAGAAGTTTTTTAAAAGTGTATCATTTCGAAACAAAAATGTGTAACACTACATAACAGAATGTTACAAAAATGATCCAGTATTTGCTGTATCAATTTGTCCTGTATTCTGAAATTCTCTCATAAGTTCCGTATTATATTTCTTCATAAGATTTACAATACGAGTAATATGTTGAGTCTTAGAACCAGTCATTTCACGAATGAGAATATACAAAGCCTTCTTATTAAAATTTTCTATATTTTCCCTTCGTCTAAACATTTCTAAAACAGCATCTGCAACAAGAATATCCTTTTGTCGTCTGAATATATTTGGAAGATTTTCTTCCCAATACTCTAACATTTGTTTTACATATTCTTGGTTAAAGTCTGCAACTTCATGTTTATATTGTTGATCTTTTATATTGCTACTATAATCAAGAACATCTAATTTATTGTGAATTTTATAATTCTTATAATTTTTATTATTATGAAGAATTAAATAGTTCTTTGCAACGATACTAAAATACGAAAAGGCCTTTCCTTTACCTTCTTTGAATTTATGCATATTCATAACAAGAAAGGAAACCACTTCGTGTTTAACTTGTTCCGATGAAACATCAAAATAATAAAACTTAAATGTATGAATTATATTTTCTGCAAGTTTGTCAAATGCATATGATATATGTTCAGAATAGATTTTATTTTTTAATCTTGCATCATCTGTATTATTATACCTAATAATAGCATTTTCTGTTGTTTGATTAAAATAATAATTTTTAGGTGTCTTTTTTTTCTTTTTTGGTTTTGCAGTTTTACTCACTAATTTCCTCTCCTTCTGTTAGGTCATTGAGTTCATTAATTACTTCTTTAATTGATTCGAATATAGAACCTATCTCATCATCTGATTCAAAATGACCAGTAGAATCTATTTCACTTAATTCTTGTTGGACTCGTGTAACTCTATCACCGAAATCTTCTACCCAAGTTTCGAGTAGTTCTGTCTTTCTCATCAGGTTCCAAATTACATATCCTTCAGCAAGAATAACAATTCCTAATACTATTTCTATTATCATGATTTATCTCCAAATAATTCATCAAACAAGTCTTGATGTTTATTTTCTAAAACTGGATCTTCGTGTTTCTCTTGAACACCACTCTGTTTATCCTTTGCTACAGTAACACTCTTGATATTTTCTATCTTACTTTCCATTTCTTCTTTCTCATCTTCATCACCACGTTTCCATTCATCATATTCTACTGTTGTTGCCATATGGTCTGCCCAATGAAGAATATATGGAAGATGATTTTTTAATGAACGTTTTGCATCAAACACTTTCATATAGTATGTATTCGCTTCGTCATATAACCCATCCGCAAGTTTGATTGCAAGAGTTTCATTTACACTACACTTAACACCAAAATGTTGTAAGAGAAAAAGTGCTCTATCTGGAACTCTCATATTTGGTATATCTGTATTGGATGTATAAACTTCACCAAGAGTTTTACGTCTCCAATCATTATCTTGTGGAACATAATACTCATCATTTAAATCACCAACTTTACCCAAGTCGTGATGTAAGGCGGAAAAGACAAGTTCTTCATCTGTCCAATTCTTATGACCACCTGAGGCTTCATAAGTGTCTGACATTTTTCGTGCTGTATCTACAACATGCAGAACGTGTTCTACATAACCACCTACATGGCAATAATGATATTCTTCTTTACCAGAGGCAGGTGCCATTA
>Ga0208408_1001183_pt1 | contig 15065 bp, 15 predicted proteins | sample ETNtaG_4_FD_185776 | JGI IMG/M metagenome (GOLD analysis project Ga0208408, IMG submission 185776) | Marine microbial and viral communities from oxygen minimum zone, Eastern Pacific Ocean - ETNP201406SV67 (SPAdes) (version 2) | ecosystem: Environmental > Aquatic > Marine > Oceanic ... | reverse complement strand
CCTACTGCCTCTTCTGCTTGATGACCTAGTTCTTTGATTAGTTTTTGGTATATTTCTGAATTTTCACCCTTGGAATCATTTTCTATAGGGATTAGTACCTGAGGATCAAGCGAACTGACCAATGAATTAATTGACTCTACTGTATTTTCAGAAGATGGATCGCAGATTGCTGCAAGAATATCTACTTTCCCAATCGCCTCTGAGACAGAAGCAGGTATTGTTATTTTATTGATATCTTGAACTAGGCAAATACATAAATTTTCACTTATTACTGAATAAATTATTGTTTTTTCATCAAGATTCTCAGTGTTTAGCTTTATAGCCTGACCTTGTATTGGCACTCCATTAATTTCGTATTCACCAGCTTCAAAAATTATATCTGTTGAGTTAACTATCTTGCCTTTCGATGTATTTTTGCTTTCCTCATTTTGGAATATAGCTATAGTATTATCATCCTTTTGGGTGTCTTTAGTTAATGAGTCAGTAGTATGGTTATACAGGATTAAACCTTGGGAGGTTTCTATTCTTAAACCCGAGTCTGAAATCCAAGATATTCTCATTTATCTCCTTATGTATTAATAAAGTTAGTTTTTTTACTTTTGTACTTTATAATAATACTTAATCTATACTAGTTAATCTAATATGAATAATTCCAAAAAATAATGAGTTCCAAAAGAGATTATTACGACATATTGGGTGTTGGGAAAAATGCAACACCAGAAGAAATAAAGAAAGCTTTTAGAAAGCTAGCATTAGAATTTCATCCTGACAGAAATAAAAATAAAGGTGCAGAGGCTAGGTTTAAAGAAATTAATGAAGCTTATCAAGTTCTGAGTGATCCTGAGAAAAAGCAATCTTATGATCAATTTGGGCATGATGGAGTTAAAGCTAATTTCCAAGATTTTGATTTTAATAATTTTGGCGGATTTGGAGATATCTTCGATGCTTTTTTTGGTGGCAGCCAATCATCTAGATCTTCATCAAGAAGAAAAGGTAGAGATCTGCATAAAGAAGTATCAATAACATTTCAAGAGTCTGCATTTGGAGTTGAAAAAGATATACACGTTGAGCGTATCGGGGAATGTAAGTCTTGTTCAGGCTCTGGAGCAAAAGACCAATCTAATGTAGTTACATGTAGCTCTTGTAAAGGCTCAGGCCAAGTTAAGAGGGTTCAAAAAACAATATTTGGTCAGTTTGCCCAATCAGGCATATGTTCAGATTGCTCAGGTGCGGGAAAAACAGTCAAAGAGAAGTGTTCAAGTTGTTCCGGTAAAGGTGCTGAATTAGAAAAAAGAGATATCGCAGTAAAAATACCTAGGGGGGTCTCTTCGGGAGATACCATAAAGTTGTCAGGTGAGGGAGAATTTGGTGGCATTGGATCTGTGAAAGGAGATATTTTTATAAAAGTAAATGTCCCAGATCATGAATATTTTTCTAGAAGAGGAAGAGATGTGTTGCTGACATTAGAATTAGATTTTACACAGGCCATACTAGGAGATAATTTAGATGTTCCTACTCTGGATGGTTTTCAAAAAGTATCTATTCCTTCAGGTATACAAAATGGAGAAATAATACAAATTAAAGGTAAGGGTTTTACAGATATAGGAGGTTCTTCTAGAGGAAACCAGATTAATGTAATTAAAGTAGCGATCCCTAAAGATCTTTCAAATGAAGAGAAGGAAAAGATTCGTGAATTTAAAGATTTATCTGAAAATAGCTACAGTAAGAAGTCAAAAGGAATTTTTAGAAAGTTTATAAGCGGAAATTAATTAAAGGGTTTAATTGAGTTCAAGTAAAAATAACTGGGTTAAATACAGCGTTGTAGTGTCTGAAGAGTTTGTAGAGCCTGTGGTTCAGATGTTTTCAAGATTTTTATATGGCAGTGTGATTGTTGAAAAAGAAGGGGATCCAGAAGACGGAATAAATAATGAAAGTATAGTTTCAGGATATATACCTAGAAACAAAAATTCTGAAGAATTAGAAAAGAACTTAAATTCAGGACTATCCCTTTTTAGTGGAGTTTTTGATTTATCTGACCTCAAAATTACTGAAATCAGTTCAGAAATTTGGGAGAAACAAAAATTCGATCCAATAATAATAGAAGATGTTGCAATACTTCCTTTCAAAGACCAAGTGAAGAATTTTAATGATTATACCTGGGTGATTATAGAGCCATCTATGGCTTTTGGAACAGGGCATCATCCTACCACAAAGATGTGCATATCTTTAATAAAGAAATATCTAATTAAAAATGAAAAGATTGTTGATTTAGGATGTGGATCCGGAATACTTGGTTTGGTGGCTTTGAAAATGGGGGCAGATAGTTGCCTTAGCATAGACATAGAAGAAGAATCAGTATTAGCATCAAATAAAAATGCTAATGATTCTGAATTATCTAGTAAAATTAAGGTACAAAAACAGGATTTATTAAAAAATTTAAATATTGATTTCTCTCCAGATTTAGTAATTGCTAACTTAAATTCATTTTTGTTTAGAGAGGGCTTAGTTAATGTAAGTGATATTATTTTGCCTGATAAAAAAATTATAGCTTCAGGCATCCTAATTGAAAATTTAGATGAAATAGAATCAATATTTAATTCTTTCAATTTTGAAATTATTGAACGTTGTGAATCTGGAGATTGGGCTGCAATTGTTGCTCAAAAAAATAATGCATAGATTTTATTTTAAGGAGGTAGATAAAGATTCAGAGTTTATAGAATTCAGTAAAAATAGTTCTCATCAAATTGTTAATGTACTAAGAATGAAAAGTGGAGATTCTATAGAAGTTTTTAATGGAAAAGGTTTGAGTGTGGTTGCTCAAATAGATGTTGAAAAAAAGAATATTAAAGCTAAAGTAATTTCTAAAAAAAATGTTTTTGAGGACGGGTTAAAAATTGATGTATACCAATCTATAATTAAAAACTCTAAATTAGAATTAATTATTGAGAAATTAACTGAATTAGGGATATCATCTTTTACTCCTTTAATTACAGAAAGATCTCAAAAAAAAGACATTATTTCTTTGAGTGAAAATAAGATTAATAGGATCAGGAAAATATGTGTGGAGTCTGCAGAGCAATCTGGAAAATTCTTTATTCCTGAAATTAGAAACCAAGAAAAATTTACAGATGTGTTTAATAATAGAAAATTAAATAACCCTATAATATTTTATGAGAATCATGATGAATCAGAAGCATTAAATGATGTTAATTTGGATTTATATAAAAATTCTACTCTATCTGTATTCATAGGTCCTGTAGGTGGGTTTTCTGTAAATGAAATTAACTTATCAAGGGATTCAGGAGCTAATATAGTTAATATAGGCGAAACAATACTAAAATCTGATACTGCTGCAATAGTTTCTTGTGCTTTACTAAGATATTTAATTGAAAATAATTTAAGTTAATTTCTCTCTTGAGAAAGGTCTCTGCCCATAAATTCTTTTATTGCTATTTCCGGATCATATTTTTCTTCTAAAACTTTATATGTCATATTGGTTATAGGCATATCTATATCTTTTTTTTGAGAGATCATGTTTACTATTTTAGTTGCATTTGCGCCTTCAACAGTTATTTTTTTATTAGTTTTAAATTCTTCGTATGTCATGCCAGAAGCTAAGCTATATCCTAACTGCCAGTTCCTACTAAGATTGCTGGAACAAGTAGTAAATAGATCTCCTATTCCTGATAATCCATAAAAGGTATATTCTTTTGCTCCATGGTAAGTTCCGAATCTAGTAATTTCTCTTAAGCCTCTTGTAATAAATGCAGATTTTGCATTATCCCCAAGTTGTAACCTGTCTATTATTCCTGATCCTATAGCAATTATATTTTTTAATGCGCCTCCAATTTCAGCACCAACAACGTCGTTACCACTATATACTCTGAAATTTTTGCTTGAAAAATCATCCCTAATTGAATTTGCTTTATTCAAATCAGAAAATGATAAAAGCGTTGTAGCAGGCTTGCCTTCTAATATTTCAGTAGCTAAATTTGGACCAGTTATTACTCCTATTTGAGAACTATCAATTTCTGTTTCTGAGGCAATCATTTCAGTTAGAGTTTTTCCATCTTCAGATAAACCTTTTGAGGCAGATATCACTGTAATTTTATTATTTATTTTATTTTTTATTTGTTGCAAATTTTTCTTAATTTTTGAACTTGGCAATGCAATCAAAAATAAATCATTTTCTTCAAAATGTAATTCTTCAAAATTTATGAATTTTATATTATTTGGTTTATCTAATTCTTTATTTCCAATAGAAAACTTCGAGGAATTTTTAGATTCAATTAATTTGTCGTTATTTCTAAAAATTAAATCTACTTCATTACCAGCATTGGATAGGAGGAAACTTAATGTTGACCCCCATATTGTATTTCCTAAAATTTTAATTTTCATTTTTCTTAAATTTTAATTTATTTTCTGTTCCAGAAATTATACGTCTTATATTTTCATTGTGCTTATATATGATTATTGATATTGCAGGAACTAGATACGTCAAGTCAATCCATGAGCTTTCAAATAGGTTCATTAAGTTAAATATAATCATGAAAATCAGTGATATTAAACATCCTATTATTGATCCTGCTGATACCATCCTTGATATCAATGTAATTATTACGAATGTTATTAAAGCAGATATGGCAGACGGCATAAAAATAATAAATAATGGGCCTACACCTGTTGCTACTCCTTTACCTCCTTTAAATTTATGGAAGATAGGATAGCAGTGCCCTATTATCGCTGAAAGGGCAGCAACTTGGGTGGCGTAATTTATAGAACTAAATCCATAAATTTCTATAATTAAGACTGGAATTATTGACTTTATCATATCCAAAAATAGCACTAGGAGGCCGTAAGTCGTACCAACAGTCCTAAGAACATTTGTTGCTCCTGTATTTCCACTTCCCCTAGAAGTAATATCAATATTTTTGGATGATTTACTTATTATTCTTCCAAATGATATAGATCCTATTAGATAGCAAGATAAAACTGATAGTATAAATGATAAATAGTCGTTCATTTCTCTGAAATTTCTAGTTGTAGAGGGACCCCTCTTAAATCAAAAATACTTCTTAGTTCATTTTCAATATATCTTTTATATGAAAAATGTACTAAATCTGCATTATGGAATTTTATTTGTATTTTAGGTGGATTGGATCCAATCTGTTTCGCTGAAGTAGGATAAACCCTCTTCTTCCCTTTTGATGGAGGCATATTCGAACTTATTATATTTAATATGTTTCTCCAAACTTCATCACTATTAAAATTTTGCCTGTGTCTTTTATTGACTTCAATTAGCTCTTCCAGCATTGTATCTATGCCTAATTTTAGTTTTGCTGATGTATAGACCAAAGATATTCCAGGAAAGAATTTTAATTTTTCTATTATTTCCTTTTCTTTGATTTTTTCCTTTTTTACTAAGTCTAATTTATTCATTACTAAGACACAGCCATTTCCACTTTCTCTAATTAATCCAGCAATGTGCTGATCCTGCAAAGTTACATTTTCTGTGGAGTCTATAACTAGAAGTGATATATGACTTTCTGATATTGCTTTTATAGTTCTTAAGACACTAAAATATTCGATTTCTTTTCCAATTTTGCCTTTTCTTCTTATGCCGGCAGTATCTACAACTGTATAGTCATTACTCTCATATTCGAACTTAGAATCAACCGAATCCCTTGTAGTACCAGGAATCTCACTCACAATAGATTTAGCTTGACCTATTATGATATTAAAAAGAGTAGATTTACCTACGTTAGGTCTTCCTATGATCGAGAATTTTATTGATTCGTCATCAGGTTCTTCTACGGAAAATTGGTGCTCTAATGAATGCATTAAGTCAAAGATACCATTGCCATGGTAAGCACTAATATTAATCCCTTCTCCAAGACCTAGAGAGAAAAAATCATTAGTATTTTCTTCGCGAGATGAATTATCTACTTTATTTATAACTAGCGTTATATCTTTGCCAACCTTTCTAATTACTCTTAGTATTTCAGTGTCTTCATTAGTAACCCCTGAAGTAGCATCAACCACGAACAATATATGGTCAGCTTCAGTTATAGATTCATAGCTTTTATCGATTACCTTTTGTGTTATTTGGTCTTCTGAATAAGTTTCAATTCCTCCAGAGTCAACTAGAATAAAAGATTTGTCGTTCCATAGGCAATTAGTTTGTATAGAATCTCTTGTAGTGCCAGGAATCTCACTCACAATTGATTTCCTTCTTCCAGTTAGTCTATTGAAAAGGGTGGATTTACCTACATTAGGCCTCCCGCAAATTGTAATTATTGGAGTGCTCATTTTAAATTCATTAAATATTTAATTATGCCTACTTGACCCCAAATTCTATTCTCTGCCTGATCAAATACTATAGATTTATTATGATCAACAAGACCTTCTGATATCTCTTCTCCATGATGCGCTGGCAAATCATGCATAAATATTGTATTAGAGTTCTCTAGAAGACTTTCATTGACTTGATATCCTTTGAATTTTTCTTTTCTTTTAAGTTCTTCTGATTCTTGCCCCATACTTGCCCATACATCTGTGTATATCACATCTGCATTTTCTGAAGCTTTTATTGGATCTCTCTCAAGAATAAATTTGCCTTTGCTTGATTTATTAAAATCATTAATTTTATCGAGGTGGTTATCAGGGATTTCAAAACCTTCAGGACAAGAATGAATAAATGTGCCCCCCAATATTGAAAAAGCTTTTGCTAGGCTTGTTGCCACATTATTCCCATCGCCAATGAAAGTTAATTTAATTTTTTCTATTTCAAGAGAAGATCTCTCTAAAATAGAAAAAATATCTCCCAGTGCTTGGCATGGGTGCTCTTGATCACTTAAGGCATTAATTACAGGCACTTCAGAATTAACAGAGAATTCATCTATAGTATTCTGACTAAACGTTCTCAAAATAACTAAGTCACTCATTTTTGATAATACTTTAGCAACATCAGATATCTTTTCTCTTCCTCCCATGCCAACTTCTTTAGGATCAAAATATATTGGGTTAATGCCAAGATAATTCAAAGCTCTGAAAAAGCTAAGTTTTGTTCTTAATGATGGTTTTTCAAAAAGCAGTACTCCAGTTTTATTAGAAAATTTCAATTTTTTATCAATATCTTTTAAATAACTTTCCTTAGAAGATTTTCCAAAATATAATATTTTTTTTAAATCTTCTCTACTAATATTGTCTAGGTTTATAAAATCTTTTTTCATCACATTTTCTCCGGAGACTCCATGTCCATTAGGCTTAGGAGATTGCTTAAGATTATTTTAGATGCTTTTATAAGTAATAATCTACTTTTCGTTTGTTCAATATTTGCTAAGTCTTCATCAATTACTCTGTTTTTCTCATAAAACTTATGAATTGTTTGGGCAAGTTCTAATGAATATGATGAAAGTTCGTGAACATTTAGGGTTTCTGTAATTCTATTTAATAATTCAGGGTACTCTATAAGTTTTTTAATTAGATTAATTTCATCTGGAGAGATTAATAGATTTATATCTGCAGCGCTGAAATCTATATCAAAATATTCAGATGATCTTAATATAGAACTCAGTCTTGCATGGGCATATTGAATATAAAATACAGGGTTCTCTGAAGATTGTTTTTTAAAGATATCTATATCTATCTCCATCTGGCTTTCTGGAGACCTGCTTATAAAGCTAAATCTGCAAGCGTCACTTCCTATCTCCTCCACAAGATCTTTTAGAAAAATGCTTGTGCCTTCTCTTTTACTAAATTTCGATATTCCGGAAGAACTTTTTAAAGATACGATTTGATTAAGTAGCACTGTTAATTTTTTAGAGTCTGTTCCTAATTTTTCTAGTATTAGCTCCATTCTTTTTATGTGCCCATGGTGATCAGCTCCCCAAAGATCAATAACTTTATCAAAATTTCTTACTTCAAATTTATCTCTATGATAAGCAATATCAGTAGCGAAATATGTGGGTTTTTTATCGCTACTTTTTATTAATACATTGTCCCTCTCATCTCCAAGTTCTTCTGTTTTTATCCACAATGCACCATCCATCTCATATGTTAAGTTTAAATTATTAAGATTATGGAGAGTATCATTAAAGTAATTCGAGTCAATTAAAGAAGATTCATAAAACCAGCTATCATGGTTTATTTTGATTAACTTAAGATCTTCTTTTATAGTTTTTATGCATATGTCTTTTGCATTATTCTTTATTTCATTGAAAATACTATCTCCAACATTTTTTAAATCAGCATCTTTATATTTAGGAGCTAATTCTTTAGCAATTTCAACAATATCTTCTCCTTTATAATGATCTTCTGACATATTGAAATTATCTCCATTAGTTTCTTTGATCCTCTCGATGATCGAATTGCCAAAAATTTGCATTTGATTTCCAGCATCATTTACATAATATTCTCTTTCTACATTAAACTTTTGATTTTCTAATAAATTCGCAATTGTACTTCCTATTACAGCTCCTCTTATATGACCTAGATGAAGCCTTCCTGTTGGATTAACGCTTACAAATTCAACTTGCACCTTCAAATCTTTAGGTTCAATTGGTCTTCCGTAATCTTTTTCTTCGAGTAAGATCATTTTTATTTCATTATTTATCCAATTTTTGCTTAGCAAAAAATTTATGAATCCAGGCTTAGCTATAGATAATTTTTCAATTTCATTGCAGTCTGGAAGTAAATTAACTAACTTTTCTGCAATATCTAAAGGGTTGCTAGATAGTAATTTTGATAATTGAAGAGGTAAGCTTGTAGCAAAATCTCCAAAATCAGAATTTTTTGGCTTTTCTATAATGAAATCGGGAGACTTATTTATGTCTATCCCTTCAGCTTTTAGAAGAGCTTCTAAGGCCTTAGTTGTTATGTTGTGTAAAAATTCTGAAATAAGCATTAAGATTAAGTATAGATTTATATTATGTCGACTTACAAGCTTTGATTGGATAAGGAAATAATGAATACTGAAATAGTTAATTTGTTGAAGAAGAAATATGGCTTAGATAATCATGATTTAGAAATTGCCATAACCAGAGTAAATGAATTGGAAGAGGCGGTAAAAAAGATCAAAGGAGTTGAAATAGTAGAAGATTTAGCTCAATCAAACCCCTTAAAATTTTCCAATGAGTAGTATTGCAAATCTTTCTATATCAGAAATATCTGACCTTATATTTAAAAAAGAATTATCCCCAGTAGATTTATTTTCTTTTTATAGTGATCGTATTAATAGATTAGATTCAAAGATAAATTCATTTATAGAGATTTTTGATAACTGGGAAGAAAAGGCAAAGATTTCTGAGCAAGAGATATCTAAAGGAGAGCATAAAGGCCCTCTTCATGGTATTCCAATAGCTGTGAAAGATTTAGTTGATGTCAAATCAAAGATAACTACAGCTGGATCTAAAATATTATCTTCAAATGTTGCAAAAAGCTCTGCAGAAATTGTTAATGCTCTTGAATCATCAGGAGCGATAATTATTGGTAAGACAGAATTAGTAGAATTCGCTTTTGGACCTCATGGTATTAATTCTAATTCGAAGCAGACTAAGAATCCTTGGGATCTTAATAAAATACCAGGTGGATCAAGTAGTGGATCTGCGGCAGCAGTAGCTGCAGATTTAGTGCCTATTGCAATCGGTAGTGATACTGGAGGCTCAATTCGAATGCCTGCTTCCTTTTGTGGAGTAACTGGATTTAAACCATCTTATAATAAGCTCTCGACTAAAGGAGTTTTTCCTCTTTCTTGGACATTAGACACTGTGGGTCCATTAGGAAAAAACACAAAGGACTGCTCGATATTTGTGGAAGAAGTATGTAAAAATCAAAATCCCAATGACCAAGATCCTTACAGAGGATTTGATACATCTATGTTAGATAATTTTGATAGTCTGTTGCCTGTAAGATTGAGAATTGGGATTCCAAATGATGATTATTTCTCTGAAATGGACGATGAAGTTAAAAAAGTGTTCAATAATTCTGTTGAACTTATGAAATCCAATGGAGCTGAAATTATTAATGTCGATTTGTCATGGTTATCTATTGCAAGACCAGTCAATGTCGTTATAACCCTGGCTGAAGCAATGAGTGTCCACAAAGATTATTTAATTTCAAATTACGAAGAATATACTTATGAAGTGATTAGTAGATTGGTTTCTGGAGAAGGCTTATCAATTAATGATTATTTAAGTTCTCTTAGAGTGATGAGTTATATTCAGAGAAAAATGAATGATGAATTCAGCAATTTTGATATTCTTGCTTGCCCTACAACTCCTGAGCTACCAGGTTTAATAGAAGAATATTCAAAAGAGAATTTGTCGGCTTCAAAAGAGGTTGTAGGAGGGAGAATTCCTAGTTTTACAAGTATATTTAATGTTACTAGGCAGCCATCACTTAGTACTCTAGCAGGTTTTTCAAGTACAGGAATGCCTGTAGGATTAATGTTCACAGGAAGGCTCAATAAAGATTTTGGTGTTCTGCAAGTTGGTAATTGGTTTGAGAAAATTAATCATGGTAATAGAAGCAAAAAGCCTGCTATTGAATAATTTTATTTATGAAATTTGTACACAATTTCTTTGATTCTTCTGTGCTTAATCCTTCACATAGAATTACAGTATTTCCATAGATAATATAATGTAGATATTTTGCTTTAGCAGACCCTGGCCCAGCTCCAGCTCCTCGCCTGTTTACTCTTCTATCTGAATTTCCTTCTTTCCATGTCACATCTCTTGAGGCAAGAACCGCATCTTCTCCTATAACCTCCTCTATTAATTTTATAGATTTTTTTGCATTATCGTGAGTGTCATAAAATCTTAATTCATAATCATATGTATTGTTCAAATCATCTTTCATCCATCCAAAAAAAGCACTATCAGCATTTTCGAGTTTAGATACATCATATTTTTTTGAAACTTTAAATCCTTTATCTTGGAAGTTAACAATATTCAAAATACTTTCATGATTACTAAACTGTTCAATTTCTATGAAATTTGTATCCTCGGAGCTACAGCCAATAATAATTATTAAAAGTACTAAAGAGTATTTAATTTTGCTTATTTTCATTCTTTGTAAAATATTGTGTTAATTTGATTAGAATCCAAGCTGATATAACTCCTATAATGAATATTAAGTACAAAGATAAATTTGAATATGAATTTTTTGGAAGGTCATATAGCAAACCAATACTAGCTCCAACAATAAGCCCAGAAATAATTATTCTGAATTCATCTTTGTATTTATCTAATATTACTTTTATTAGAATTATAGATGTTGAAAACCCTACAATCCCTCCCAATAAAAATAAGAGTAAATAGGGAATATTGATCTCACTCACCGAATTAACTGTGCTTTCATATGTACCTAATATTAAAAGCATTGATGAGCCACTAATGCCTGGTAATATCATGAACCCAAAAGACAATAATCCAGACAATATTACAATATAAAAAGCTGGATCTGAACTACCTATATTAGGAATAAATATTGAAAACAACCCAAGAAATAATCCTGAGAATAAATAAACTAAAAATTTTGAGTTTCTTCTTAATTTGGTGAGTAAATTAATGCTATAAAAAATCATCAAAGATATTAAGAAAACTTTTGATTCGTTTCCGTAATTTTCGAATAGATATGAAGCTAATTTAGTGAAAACAAATACTGAAATAAGTATTCCAATCAATAATGTAATGATTAAGTCATATTTTATTGTTTTTTCAGAAACCTCTTTATTTCCAGTAATTTTCTTTATTATCCAATTAAGTGAATAAATCACATCATTGTATTTTCCAGTAAGAAAAAGCACAGTTCCTCCACTAATGCCTGGAAATAAATCAACAAAACCAACAACTATGCCTAGCCCCAGATTTCTAAGATTATGCTTGATTAATTTAATCAATTGAGTTCTCTTCATTTTGTCTGTAAGGCAAAACAAAATTTGCATCTGAAAATGCATTTCTCATTTCACTTAAAACGCTATTTAATTCAGTAGTTGCCTCTTTTGGTAGCAAGCAATTATTTACTGACATACAATAACTTTCATATTTTTTCTGAATTTCAGATAAATCATAACAAGCTTTCTGTATAGATTCCTGATATTTCCTATTCCAGTCTGTAAAACGTCTAGAATAGCACCCTTCATCCCACCTTACCGCTCTCCATTGACTAGGCCCTTGAGCATTAATCATATTTATAGTCCCAGTTCTTATCCAACTATAAACCCATGCCTCAACATCAATATCTCCGCTAAATTCTCGACTATTTTTTACTCTGAATATTTCCTCAACTCCGCTTTTACCTCTTTCAAAAACTAATGGACCTAACGTCATTGAGAAAATTATGGCAACAGATATTGATACAAAAAAGATTTGTATATTTGAAGGATTTCTTGAGGATTTTCTAAGATATCCAAATAGCCACTTAATTTTATTTGTATTAGTTTTTTTCATAAAATGATAGTTTAATCAAAGTAATATTAAGTTAAAAGCAGGGAATAATGAATATTCATGATTTAGAAGCTCCAATTTTGGTTGCCCCAAGTCCAACACCTTTTACTAAGGAAGGTGAAGTTGATTATCAGGGCATAGAAAATAATGCTGAAAGATGGCTAAGCACTGATCTATCAGGATTCGTGCTTGGAACAGAGAACGGAGAAGAGCAACTATTAAACTTTGAAGAAAAAAAAGATATTTGTAATAGTGTTGTTTCTGTAGCAAAAGGAAAGAAAATAATAATTGCAGGGATTGATAATCCATCTGTAAAAGGAACTCTTGAAGATGCTGAAAGTTATATAAAACTAGGCGTAGATATCCTTAGAATAAGAATACCCAGAAGAAGGGATACTATAGATAAATATTTTGATGAAGTTCTTGAAAGAATTTCAGCGCCTGTTTTGATAATTCACCAAATGGCTCCAGGTGGATTTTCTAATTCAATGACTACTGAAGGTGCAAATCCTGATCAGATTGGCAGATTTTGTTCTCATGATACTGTATTTGGATATATAGCAAGTCATCTTGTTAGATTTGAAATGATGACAAGAAAATTTGTTCCCAAAAGTAAACAATTTTGGGTTCCAAATGCTATGTTGATGGCGGCACAAATATTAGAAGGCGCAAACGGAGCTTGCTTTATGTTAGGTAATATAGCGCCTAAACTTTGCATAAAAATCATGAAGTTAGGATTAGAAGGGAATTACTCTGAATCTAAAAAACTTAATGATTCTCTAGTTGATGCTGACTGGAATATTTTATCTAGAGGAGCAGCTGGATTAAAGTATGCGATGGATTTGTTGGGCTATACAGGCGGAGATCCTAGGAGCCCTTTGAATGTCCTAAATGAAAAAGCAAAAAATGAAATAAAAATGGCTTTGAACGAATCAGGTATCTCAAAAGTAGAGTAATTATTTATTATGTCTGACTTTAAAAGAAAAATTCAAGATTTAAGAATTTCTATGTCTGAAATTATATCTATGGTAGATCTTGATGAATTAAAAAGTGAAATTAATTCACTTGAAGAGGAATCTCAGTCTCCAGATTTGTGGAAAGATGGAAAAAAGGGGTCTAAATTAATGACAATCCTCGCTACTAAGAAATCTTTTTACAAAAATATTGACCAGTTAAATTCTTCTCTGGAAACTTATTCTCAACTTTCTCAAGAAGCAAATTTAGAGGACATAAGTATTTTGGAAAAAGATTCTAAAGAAGATCTAGAATCTATTGAAAAAGGGATTAATGCTTTAAAAACTGAACTTCAATTTTCTGGAAAGTACGATAATTTTGATGCATTAATTACAGTTAGCGGGGGAGCTGGTGGAGTTGATGCACAAGATTGGGCCTCTATGATTCTTAGAATGTATTTGAGATGGGCTGATAAAAGAAAATTTGATGTTGATTTATTGACTACTTCTCCTGGTGAAGAAGCTGGAATAAAAAGTGCTTTAATAAGAATAAAAGGCGAAAAAGCTTTTGGTTTTTTAAAAGGCGAAAAAGGTGTTCATAGATTAGTTAGGCTTTCTCCATTTAATTCAGCGAATTTAAGACACACAAGTTTTGCTTTAGTTGAAGTAATACCTGATTTTCAAGAGTCAGTAGATGTTGAAATAAATAATGATGATCTTAAGGTAGAAGCTTTTAAGGCTAGCGGTGCAGGAGGTCAAAGTGTACAAAAAAATTCATCAGCAATTAGATTAACTCATAGGCCTTCGGGAATTGTTGTTTCAGTTCAAAATGAAAGATCTCAATCTCAAAATAAAAATATTGCAATGCAGATTCTTAAATCTAGACTTGTAGATTTAGAAATACAGAAAAATAAAGAAAAAGAAGATGAGATGAAAGGTGAATTTGTGTCTGCTGAATGGGGCAATCAGGTTAGAAGTTATGTTTTGCATCCTTATACGCTTGTTAAAGATGTTAGAACTGGATATGAAGTTTCAGACGTAAGCAGTGTTTTAGATGGCGACTTAGATCAAATTTTGTTAGAATTCTTAAGATTTTCCAAAAAATCTTTAAATTAAAAAAACAATATAAAAATGATTATGAAAAGATTAAGCACATTATTAATTATTATGGCAATATCCTTATTTGCTTGTTCAGGCGAAGCTGAGGCTCAGAGTTCTAATGAAAGCCAGAAGTCCATTGCTCCTTCATTGCAAGGTTCTGATAATTCTGGAGGTTCTGGGACAGGTAAGGGTGGAACCCTAAAAAGACTATGGTCAGATCCCCCCACTCTTGACCCTCACTTAGTAACTGATACTACTTCAGCAGGGCTAGTAGTTGAAATGTTTTCAGGTTTGGTAACTTTGAGCCCAGATTTAGAGATAGTGCCTGATTTAGCTGAAAGTTGGGATGTAGGCGAGAATGGAACTCTTTATACTTTTAAGTTAAGAGATAATATAAAATTTTCAGATGGATCTCCAGTAACCGCTAATGATTTTTCTTATTCCTTTAATCGAGCAGCGAATCCGGATACTGAATCTCCAGTGGCAGAATTATATTTAGGAGACATAATTGGAGTTCAAGAAGTATTGGATGGGGAAGCAAATGAGATTTCAGGTATAACAGTTA
>Ga0208408_1001174_pt1 | contig 15120 bp, 24 predicted proteins | sample ETNtaG_4_FD_185776 | JGI IMG/M metagenome (GOLD analysis project Ga0208408, IMG submission 185776) | Marine microbial and viral communities from oxygen minimum zone, Eastern Pacific Ocean - ETNP201406SV67 (SPAdes) (version 2) | ecosystem: Environmental > Aquatic > Marine > Oceanic ... | reverse complement strand
AATTATCATCAGTTTTTGATTCTGGTTCGTAATCATCAAAGTTTCCATCAGTTCCACCTTCTGCACCTGAACCCGCGCCGGAATCACTACTATTTTCACAATCCAGACCGCTTTCGTTATTTGAATCTTTGGAATCCTCTTCTTCAGAATTTCCTTCTCCACGTTTTTCTTTTGAATCATCACGAAAATCATTCTCATCATTTACATCATCTTCTTCACCATTCTCATCACCGGCTCCACCAGATTTACAAGAATTTTCAGAACTTTCTATTTCTACAGAATCACTAGGATCATAATCTTCATCATCAAAGCTAATTTCATCATCATCATCACCCATCATCATCTCACCAAAATCGTGATCAGACATATCGGTTTCTGATTCATTTTCTTTTGCATACTTATAAAGATCTTTGCAAATCTCGACAACAGTTTTCCAAGTATCCGCTTTATCAATTCGGTCAAGAAAACTTTGTTCTTCATTATCAAAAGTAAGATCGACATAATCTCCAACTTTGAAGTGGAGATTAATTTTATCAATCAATCCATACTTACTAATATCATTTTTGGAAAGTCCAAAGAAGTCACGATCCATCAGGTTTTTATATCCATCAATAAATGAACGGCGACCTCCAGGAAATTTCGCTTTGATTTTTCTCTCAATTCTTGCGTCTTCTACAACATTAAGGAAAGATTTGAAACCCTTTCCATAACCTTTTGCATCATGATATCCCTCTTCTGGGGTGAACAATGCATGTCCAACTTCATGAAGCACAAGTAAATCGTAAAGACTCCCGCTCATCTCTTTCCAAACTGGAAGACGGAGAACGCGATTCTTTACGTCAAATGATGCTGTATTATAGTTACCATGTTCGACAATCAAGTTTTCTGAAGCGAGAAGTTTCGCCAGAATTGACTTTTGTTCTTTGGTGACTAATTTATGTTCCATATTAAAATCTCTCTAAAATGTTTCTTTCTCAACTCTCTAATTATATTATACCACAGGTTGGGGGCAAATGTCAAGTGTTTATTCAAATTATTTTATTCTTCTTCTGAACAACGTTTAGAAACCCACTCTTCAAATCTCTCTTCGGCCATCTCTTGTCTAAAAGCCTCAGCAATGATTTCTTCAGCAGAAATTTCCCAACCAATAATTTCTTTTTCCATTATATTTCTCCTTTAATTATTAACCAAGTATCTTATAGGTTTTACCATCAAGTACTACTTCACCTACAACTTTGTGAGTATTACGTTTGAATTCGATTCCGGAGTCAACCGCGGATTCAACCGAATACATATCGGATGATCTTCTGGTCTTTGTTTCCTTTACCTTCATATACACTTTTTTCGGTTTCTTCATATCCATCTTTTGGAAAGAGTTATCATTAACAATATAAGTATATTATAACGCCGTTGGGGATGAATGTCAAGAGTTTATTCAATCTTTTTTTGGTAGGCGTGGATGGACTTGAACCATCGGCTTCTTCCGTATCAGAGAAGTACTCTTACCAACTGAGTTACACGCCTATGGAGTGTCCGACAGGGATCGAACCTGCATGATACGGATTTGCAATCCGTTGCCTAACCATTCAGCCACAGACACATTTTGGCGGTCCCAATGGGATTTGAACCCATGTTACAGGATTGACAATCCTGCGTCCTAGGCCGAAACTAGACGATGGGACCTTAATGGTAGGCGATGCTGGAATCGAACCAGCGACAATCTGCGTGTAAAACAGGCGCTCTCCCAACTGAGCTAATCGCCTAATTATTTGGTCATATCTCCATATGGTCCAAGAGGAATAACCTCAAATATTCCTATTAGTATTGATGCAATCATGAACAGCACACATCCCACAAAAAAATATAGAAAGACTTGTGTTGCCATTTCATAGCCTTCATCTCTTTCTGCCATAATATTTCTCCTTTATGGTATTGTTTATTTGGCTCCCCGGCCGTATTAACTTGATTCAAAGTGCTCACACTTCTCTGCCACGCCAGGAATGACTGGCAGTTTGCCAGTGGACACCATGCTTTTCCGAAAAACTCTATGATTGTTTTTCTCGTTTCCGCATCTTACCCCTTGGCCAATGCCAACCATCCAAGACATATACCGGCAATTATAACAGCACTCGTAATCTTTTGGTATTTGGTTTCTATTGTGTAAATTATATTTCATAATCCTTTTGTGGTGGAGCTGACAGGGATCGAACCTGCTACCTCATCCGTGCAAGGGATGCGCTCTCCCAGATGAGCTACAGCCCCATTATCTAATTGGTCCATAATATCTGTTTAAATATCTTTCAACTTCTGTATAACCACCTATAAATTTATTATCAATTACTACTTGAGGAACACTTCTCACATCCTGTCCTGCGAAATCTTGCATTTGTGCAAAATTTTCTACACTTTCAGCGACATCGATTTTTGTTACTTCTATTTCTGATTCTTCTAACATTTGAGTTACTTTATTGCACCATGAACATTTTGGGGTACTGAATACTGTTGCTTCCATACTTTTTCTCCGTATGTAATTGTTTAATTTGGAGCGAGTAAGAGGAATCGAACCTCTATCATGAGATTGGAAATCTCAGGTATTGCCTTTATACGATACTCGCCTATCTCCAACTGCCTAGTCTTCCTCCATATAAATAAATATCGGTTTCCCCTTTCCGAAACAATTCTTTAATCATCTGGAATGCTTCTTTTAAGTTATTTGTACTATAAACTTGTTTTTGTCCTATTTTAATATTGTATGTCATTTTTGTTTCTTTGGAGCTGGTGACAGGAATCGAACCCGTGACATTCTGATTACAAATCAGATGCTCTTCCAACTGAGCTACACCAGCATTTCTTCTTATAGTATAACACAGGTTCTATCCTTTGTCAAGAGTTTATATCTCTAGAGTATATAGATTATAAATAAAAAGAAATCGGACACGATGGAAGAAGAAGAATCACCAGAAACATATTATTGCAAGGAGTTTTTTGAGATGCATGGGTGGGTTAGTTGTTATGAGTGTGATAAAATTTTTACAGATATTGAGGAACTAACAAAACATCAAGAAGAATGTTGTTAATTTTTTGGTTTAAAAATAGGTAACTTTTCTAAGTACACGAGATCATCTTTATCATATCCAGCCTCTTCTAATAAAACAGCTGCCTTACATACTACTTCACAATCAATTTTCTTTAACATATTTTCCAATCCTATAAGAGATCCACCAGTAGATACAACATCATCAATTATACAAATATTTCTACCTTTTAATTTTTCAACATCACTCTTATCAAGTACAAGAGTCTGAGCCCCTATTGTTGTAATAGATTGAACTTTTTCTATCACAGGATCAGACATATATCCCTTAACAGATTTTCTCGCAATCACATAATTTATATCCAATCTTCTCGCAACAGCATGAACTAAAGGAATTGACTTTGCTTCAGGTGAACACAAAAGATCAATTTCATTTAAAGCTGCAAAATCTGGATGTAGAATAATTCCTTCCGCACAAGCTTCTATCAACTCGGTATCCCCAAACATGACAAAGCTGGCGATTGCCAGCTCGTCATTTATTTTAACTTTGGGAAGTTTTCTAGTAAGTCCTGCAACATTTAATTCATAAAACTCATTTTTAAAAGCGTCTCCCCAAGTCATGTTATGCTCCTACAAATATTAGTTGAGTTATAAATCCTGCAACTAATCCATAAAATGGATTCCATTTCATAGTCACAAAAGCAGTTGCACCAATTACCATTCCCATTGGGCCAAATCCATATGGTCCTGCAAACTCACCACCTTGTGCGATTGCGCCATTGATGTTTGTCATAAAAGTAACAAATACACCAAGAACAAAGAGGAATCCCGCAATAGATGCACGATGTACATATTGTCCAATTACAGGAAGTAATTTAGTCAAAAGAATGACTGCCATAATTCCCATCATAATACAAGACGCCACTACCGGCATTGGTGCAGCTGCTGTACCAGAAATAATTGCTTCTACTGGACCACCACCAAAAAACGATGACCCCATATCCGCAAGACTTGAATATATTGCGAGGTGATCAATGTTAGTATCTGCTCCCGCGATAGATCCTGTAATCTTACCAAATGAAATGTTTGCACCAATATTCAAACAAGCAAGAGATAATGCACCTAAGACAATATTCCGATTTGTCCAGAACTTCCACTCAATGTTTCCAACTGTGAATTTTTCTCTTGATTTATCTACTTCGATTTCTTCTAATTCTACTCCAAGTTTTTTTCTCAACTCTTCATTAGTTTTTAAATAAACATAGAATCCAGTAGAAATAATTACTGATGCTATAATAGTCCAAGCCAAATCTTTTGTCCAGAACCAAACAATCAATGCACTAGCCATCGATACCATACCTGTCCATTTCTCTGAATTGAATAAATCCATTGACACATTTGCTAGCATCAAACCGACTCCTGCCATCATTGATGTGACTACAACTGGGCCGATAAATTGAACAAGTGCTTCGTTCATCCCTAGTATTGATGGAATCAACAAAAGTGCGGCACCCCAAAATATGAGAGATAACCTCTCTTTCATATCTTTACCAAGAGTACCAGCGAGTGTTATCGTTTCTGCTTGAAACGAAATTGTTGCTACTGATGCAAATGCGATTGATCCTAAAATACCAATAACAAATGCGATTGCAGTAGGAAATGCGGCAAATCCAAAAGAGAGTGCTAAAATCCCTTGAGGTATACCATTAATTACAACTGCTATCGCAGTTAGAATGCTTTCCATTAAGCCTTCCATTTTCTCCTTTCTTTTTCATTCTCAGAATACCGTCTTCATCTTTTTCCATCTCCATTGCACGATACAATTTACCTGGATAAAAAGAATCCATATGACAGTCTTTATGTGTTAAACATTTAAAATAAGGATAACCACCCATTACATGATTATTCGCTTTTTTTAATTCATCATCAACAAGTTTACGATATGTTTTCCATCCCTCAGTAATGGGATTTGGTTGACGTACCTTGCTCATTTAGATTATTTTCTCCCTTTATCTCCTTTATAGTTAAACGGGCGCATTCCACCATCCCTCCCAGCAAAAATTTATCCAGGTGTTAGTGGAATCCTTAGCTATTTCCTGTACATAATAATGCGGTTCAAAATCAACTTCATTATTCCACCACAATGATGCAAATTTTATATCAATTCCGTGGGCACGATTTACGATTCCGGACCTAAGCGTAGAAAATCCCGCGTTCTTCAGTAGATAATCCTTCATTCTTTCAAAGGTTTCTCCTGAATCGCAAATGTCATCTACGATTAATATTCTTCTATCTGATTTTTTGGGGAGGTAATCTTCCCATTCTGGAAAGTCTCTAAGTGCGGCTTTAATAGGTTTGAAGGGTTTCTGAAACCAATGGCTCATCATAACGCCAGGAACTAAACCACCTCTTGATAAACCTACAATTACTTGGGGTTCAAATTTATCCAAAACAATTTCACGGCACAATATATTTACATCGCGCCTCATTTCATTCCAACTATACCATAATTTATTACTCACGTAGCCCTTCCGACCTTAAATGCAAATGCGAAACCTTCCGTTTCTAGCATTTTGTTATCATAAAAAACTATTTATACAAAAGGGATGCTACAGTGCAACAAAGTTTCTTTCTAACTTCATCGATGTAAGCGGTTGACTAAAATCCGCCAGCCTAAGTGATGTGTTAGTAGTCATCTAACCGATATTAGAGCTAACACCCCAATGAATCTTATACTCTTTCTACTAAAATTGTTCTTCTTCAGTCGAACCTTTAATTGCACTTAAATTTGTGCTACCCGTACATATTTGTCCGATTTGATCAAAATAAGAAGCACCAACTTCTCGTTGATGTTTTACTGCTGTGAATCCTCTTTCTTGTGCTTGAAATTCCTTGGCTTGTAATTCAACAAAAGCTGTCATTGCAGAATATCGATACTTTTCTGCCAAGTCAAACATACTATAATTCAGGGAATGAAATCCTGCAAGAGTGATGAATTGATATTTTACATCCAATTCACTCAACTCATCTTGAAAATTTCGGATTTCAGTATCACTTAGTTTCGACTGCCAATTAAATGACGGAGAACAATTATATGCAAATTTCATATCTGGAAATACAGATTTAATGTCAAAGCAAAATTCTCTGGCTTCACCTATATCGGGTTTACCTGTTTCCATCCATAATAGATCACAGTACGGAGCATAGGCTAAACCCCTCGCAACCGCTTGATCCATACCCGCAGTTGTCTTAAAAAATCCTTCTTCTGTTCTAGATCCAGTAAACCTCTTATTATGTGGTTCACGTTGAATAAACCTATGATCATTTTCATCACTATCTGATTGTAATAGAGCTCCCGAAAGTGCATCTGTTCTTGCAATAATGATTGTGTCAGTTCCCATAATGTCTGCTGCTAATCTTGCAGCAACAAGTTTGTTAATCATCTCTTGTGTGGTTACTAGAACTTTTCCGCCCATGTGACCACACTTCTTTGCAGAAGATAATTGGTCCTCTATATGAACTCCCGCGGCACCAGCTTCAATCAAATGTTTCACTAGTTCATGAGTATTCAGAACTCCACCGAATCCCGATTCCGCATCTGCAACGATAGGTAGAAAATAATCTATTTCTCCCGTACCTTCCATTGTTTGTATCTGGTCTGCACGTTGAAATGTATTGTTGATTCTTTTGACTATTGTAGGGACACTTCCAACAGCGTATAACGATTGATCTGGGTACATTTCCAAACTATCGTTAGCATCACCCGCTACTTGCCACCCCGAAAGGTATACCGAATCAAGTCCTGCTTTAGCCTGTTGCATCGCTTGATTTCCTGTGAGTGCACCCAAGGCTCGAACATATTGTTGTGTGTGTAATTTATTCCAAAGATTTTCTGCACCCTGTTTTGCTAAAGTATGTTCAATCTTGACAGAACCACTTAACCTTTTCACATCTTCTGTTGAATATGGCCGTTCAACGTGCTTAAATCTTGCACCCTCTCGTAGCCACCACTTAGTTTCCATCATTTCCACCATTTGATTTTTCTGTTTGATTGTTAGTTGAATATCCATCCCGGTACCAACCATCACCTTTAAGAATAAAGTTCATTTGTCCAGGGATTAATTTGTGAACTCCTCCTTCTTTTTCACAACTTTTGCAAAGGGTAAGTGGGTCATCAGAAAACTTTTGAATTTCTTCCCACATGCCATTACATAAGTCACATTTATATTCGTATATCGGCATAATCACTCATAATCTTTATACAATGCTTTCATATATAACCAGAAAGCCACCGTTCCTTCATCACCTTCATGTCTAGTCTTTTTCATGCGACTCCTCGGATTTTTTTGCTAAGAGTTCCTGTTCGCGAAATAACATATCTTCGGCTTTATCACTTCTATGATTTTTTCTTTGCGCGCCTTCCGGCCATCCCGATAACCATGAAGTAAATCTAGACCACAATGACATATTTTCTCCTTATTTAGATTCGTATTCAATTAACTTGTCTTCAAATTCTCTTAAACGCCTATACACACTTACTAATTCAATAATGGTGGGCCACGCCTTTAATAGATATTGCATCGATCCTTCTACTCTACCGAATGCTCTTATTATTTGTTGCATTACACCTAGAGTCATTACTCCTGCAACTATGGCTGGTGCTAGGAATACATACGCTGATAATACGTTTGCTTGTAAGTATGCCATTCGACCAACATTAAAATAAAGATAACGTATATAACTTAAAAAATGAATTTTACGAACATCATCGAAAAATTCTTCAATCTTCTTTGGTCTAACAGTTCCATCATCTTCTGCAATCACAAGTATTTTTCTATATGCTGCTTCTCTTTTTTGTATATCATATTCTACACCAACTAAACGCAGTATCCATCCTAATCCAATTAAAAATGCAGTACCACCTAATGTCCAAAGTAATGCACCTGTAATCAATCCATATTCCCAATCACCAAAAAAGAATATTGGAATACCCATTGACAATCCAAATAATATAGGAATAAACTGAACCAAAATCATTACTGATTCAATTAAAGATGTTCCCAAACCTTCCATGATACGAGAAAATTTAATTGTATCTTCTTGAACTCTTTGCGATGCACCTTCTATTTTTCTGGCTTTGTCATACACACTATGATACCATTCAACCATTGCTGTACGCCATCTAAACAAATAGTGAGCCGTAAAAAAACTTATTACAACATAGACTGCAACATATATTCCGGCTAATGAGATGAATGAAAATAAACTTGCAAAATATTCTTCTATTGTAACTGCATTTGGTGTTGCAAGGGCTTTTTGAACCATATCATAAAAGGTTCCGAACCACTCATTGATCTTGACATCAATCTCGACTTGAACCCAAAGTGATCCTAAAATAACCATTGAACCAAGCCATGACCACAGCAACCATTTCTTATTTGTAAAAAATCTAAACATAATGCTCTTCCTTTAATCGTTTGTTAAAGTTGGTTTACCTCTATCGTAATATTTAAAAGGTTTTCCATTTTTACAACCACCCGCAGTTTTTCTTTTAATATATTCTTTATCCACAAACACTTTTCCTTCATACTCACATTCTGCAAAAAAAGAAGTCATAGGATATGGCCATTGGTCTTTTACCGCTGGACCACAACTACTCACCAATAACATAATAACATATAATACGACCAATTCACTAAACAATATCACCATACCCTGTAATGTTTTTTTAGCCATATGGCCTCTTTTCTAAATTCCTATGTGGTGATTCTTTTTCCACACATTGTCTATAGGGCCTCTTATAGTCAGCATTTTTCCATGAAATTGTTCCTCTTTTCATGCCCCATTGATTATATTCCCAATAACCATAACATCCTGTTCCTGTAGTTGTACAACCAACAACCATCCATGTCGCCATCATTATAAAAATTAATAATAGCCTTTTCATGTGCCTCTCTATTCTCCTTGATTCTTTTGTTGCGTATTAGATTTGTATTCCCATTCATAAAAACTAATATCACCTCCAAGGGTATACCCATCGGCTGATTCTTTTTTTCCTTCTTTTCCTTCTCCATCTTCATTTTCACGCAAAACCATAAATTTTCCCTCTGTCTCAGCTTTCATTTTTACACCCTCTAGTGCTTTATGGGTCTTTTTTGTATACACCAACTGATAAGATATGGGAATTTTTTCTTTGTCTACAACCCACAAATAAATCCAATTCGGTTCATCAATAAAATGTTTAAGATATAGTCCTGCCTTCGGTTTTGCAACTTTTGGATATCCCAATATTGAGGTATATGTAACATAAGTCGATGAAACCAATACAAGAAGAAGGGGAATAAACCAAATTAAAAATTTTGGGCTTTTTCTTCCTTCTATCAATAACCAAAGACATATTACCGAAAGAACCACCAATCCAAAAACTAAACTCTCTATCATCTTGCAGGACCTCCATCTTCCTCTTCATAAGCTTCTGCACCCCCACCTTGATAATTGCCCATGGCCATCAATGGAGTTACAAATTTCTTCTCTTCAAATGTAAATGGCGGGATGACATTTCCATCCTTATCTAATCGAAATCGGACAAATGTTTCTTCCTGTCCTTTGTAACTAAATGTTTTCTCTCCTGCCCATAATATTGAATATGGATTGACCTTATGCAATTCCACCTTTATTGTTAAATTTCGTCTATTTTTCACTTCAAGTTGTGTATAGGTTCTTTCAGAATAATAATGGGAATTAATAATATATTCTCCTTCAATAATTCCACGAATAGTTACAACTTCCCTATTGATTTTAACGGTTGATGTAGTTCCATCTGCATTAACTATAGTATCATTCATTGCTCCTAAATCATCTTTATCAAGATGCATATAGTTTAAATTCTGATGTCTAAAACTAACCTGTTTACCTGTGGGATCTTCAACATAAAGATCTATATCTCCATTGGCATCATGATCCCATTCCATAACAACAACGAATTCTGCTCTCCGTTCAAAATCTTCTTTTTTCGATTCCGGCTTTATTAAAAGGAACGCTACTATGAAGAGAAATGCAAAACCGACCAAAATATTGAAAAGGATATCAATGAAACCGATAGTAGATTTATATTTTTCATTCGATTGCATTTTTGTCCTGCAGTTGAGTTTCCGTTGTTTCGTAATTAACCAACTGCACTTTTATAATTAACGAACTCATTAAACCTATCAAGGTTGTATACAAAGCCGTGGACATCCCTCTTGCCATTGCGGCGAGGGCATCTTGTAGGGTCCGGGTATTTGTAACATCTATATTTTCAAATGCGGTTCCAAGCATAAATAAAAATCCAGTTACGGTACCTACCATTCCCAAAGCTAAGCAACTTTCAGCAATAAACCACCCAACATCCAACTTTTTACGATTTTTATTGATATCTAAATCGTAAGTATTTCTTCCAACCCAAATTGATGTGAAGACAAAAATTAACAAAATTAAAAAGCTTAATTTAGTAATGTCAGCTTGATATAATATAGTATGCATATCAAAATAACTTGCTACAGCAAATCCCAATGTGGTTAAACAAAATATTAACCACCATTTTAATAATTTGATTGGTCTTGCCATTAAGATTTCCCCCTATTTTAAGTTTTCCTTATCTGTATATTTATCTTCCTCATCGACTTCGTCCCACTCTTCTGCCTCTTCAATGGATCTAATTTGTTTGGCATCTTGGTTTACCCGTCTTTCTTTCTTCTTGTTTTTTTTGGTTTTTCTTACTTTAAAAAACTCTTCAAATGATTTAGCCGCTGCTACTGCCATTTTTATTTTTCTTTCTATTCCATAGTTTTTGTTTTCGCCTAGCATTTCTTAATATGTAATTACTAGCATATTCAAGATATAATTTTCCCAGCATGTGGTCATATTCATGCTGAAATACTTTTGCGGATACTTCAGTAAAAGATGCATTCATAACTTCCCCCTCAAACGTAGCATAGGTGCAATTTATTCCATATGCCCTCGTTACTGGAAAAAATAATCCAGGGAAAGATAAACATCCTTCTGAAATATAGGTTGTCTGTTCTGTACTGTGTGTTATTCGGGGATTAAAACATGCAATTGCACTCCCGTTAAATCTCATCGCAAATACTTTTAAATCTACTCCTATTTGACATGCAGATATTCCCATACCCTCATATTTTACCAATGCATCTAATAATTCTTCTTTTAACTTTTTAGGGTCTTCCTGGGGATTATCAAAATCAAATGACTTTGCCCGTTTTTCCAAAAGAGGATCACCTTCTAATATTAATTCCATTTTATATTATCCTTGAAAAATTCTTCACCTTCTCGAATTTAATTGTATTATTAAATTTGTCATTCATTGTATCGCCCTTGTGACTAATAATAAATACGTTTTGTTTTCCTTGAAGATTATTAATTATTGTTAAAAATTCTTCTGTTCCGTTTGCGTCCAATGAACTATCAAATACCTCATCCAGAATTAGAAGATTAGTATTTACGCTATTTTTCATCTTTGCGATAGTTCTCCAAGTGAAAAGAAGAGATAAGTCGATTCTCATTTTTTCACCCTCACTAAACGAATCATACGTAAATTCATCCCTGTGTCGTGACTTAATCGTTTCATTAAAGTTTTCATCTAAATTGAAAGATGCATAAAAATCCATTGAAGCAAGATACTTATTAATCAATTTATTCATTATGGGCAAATATTGTTTAATAATGCGTGTCTTAATTCCTGTATCTTTCAATAATACATAAGCAGTTTCATATAGTTGTTTTGTAAATGATAATTGTTCTAATCTTTTATTGGAGATTTTTAGTTCTTCGTTAAGTTCTTTTAACTTACTGGATTTCTCCTCAACATCATCTTCTCTATTTTCTATTTCTTTAATTTGTCCCTGTAGTTTTGAAATATAACTATTGATTGCTTGAATTTGATTTTGTTGGTGAGCAATTGTGGTTTGTATTTTGGTAATCTTGTCTAATTGAGATTTTGCATCATCAATTTTATGACCGATTGACAACAATGCAGTGCCAGATTCGTGCATTTTTCCATGATGTTCTGATATCATCTTGGTTTTATGTTCTTCACTTAATTCTTGATTACAGGTTGAACACGTATCATTCTGTTCGTAAAATTCAATTTCATCTTCACACTTCATCATTGTCCGTTCAATACCGGACTGAAACTTCTCCAAAGTGTTTAATCTTTTTTGTGATTCATCATTCTCTATTGTTTTTATTAATTCATTGTTCAACTTATTTAATTTAGCAATCTCCTCTTCATTCTTTTTAATATCTTCCTGGTTGTTCTCTATCTGGTCTTTTTTAGTTTTCTTCAGGCCATCAATTAATTCTTGGGTAGATTTAATATGACCATCTGCCAGTTCAATTTTGATATTAGTATTTGATGATTCTTCTTTATTTTCAGATATTCGGTTTTTCAGCAATCCGTTCATTACGGAAAAAATCTGAATATCTAAAAGGTCCTCAATGATTGCTCGTCTGTCAGTTAATTTCAACTGCATGAATGGAGTAAACGAGGCCGAACCAAGAACAACGATTTGGGTAAAGGATTTATAATTTAATTTGAGAATTGTATTCTCTAAATATTCTTGTTGATCCGCTATCTTCGCATCTTGGTTCAGCCGTTTGCCGTCTACATAGATTTCGAAAAAGTTCTTTTTAATCCCTCTACAAATCCTATATTCTTTACTACCAATAGTGAATTCAATTTCGGCTGCAGTTCCTCCATTGTTGACAGAATTTATCAACTGGGGTTTATTTACTTTCCTGAATGGTTTCCCAAACAAAGCAAATGTAAGTGCGTCTAATATCGTTGATTTACCAGATCCGTTTTCACCAATAATCAACGTTGTCGGGTTTTTATCGAGTTGAATTTCTGTAAACTGATTCCCGGTACTCAGTAGATTTTTCCACCGAATGCTATTAAAATGTATCAAAACTTAATCGCTGCCTCACTTAAATAATATATAAATTCTTTAGATGTTTCCACTACTTTCTTTTCTGCTTGGTATACTCTTGCTCCAAGAATATCTAACTCTCTTCTCATTTTCGCATTTTTTTTTGCATTATCAGCATCAGTTTTTTTCTCTTCAAGAATTGCAATAGCATTTCGCAGTTCATTATGAGCCTGTGCTATGGTTTTCATTAGTACTCTTTTAATACTTGGGGTTTAGATTCGTGTTCGAACTTGTAATTGAGGTCTTTAAGGCTATTCTTTAAAACAATACCACATAATTTATTCAATGTGATATCTTTTTCATGGGCTTGTAGTGCTAATTTTAACACTATACTATCTGGAAGTTCTAGGGTTACTGCCGCTTCTGGTTCTTCTGAATTTTTCATAACTTTTTTCCTATGTTCTTCTTGCTCAATTCGTATTGCTTCTTCTTCTTCTGCATAATGGCTTGGCATTTCTTTCTCCTTTATGATGTTTCTACCGTAAGCGCTTCATTATATAATGATCTCATTAATCCATCTAATTCTACTTTATTTTCCACATTTAAGGATTCTACATATCCACTTAAAATTGTAAGTGTGTCCTCTGCTTGGTCTACAATATCATCATCACTGATATCAAAATCAGAAAAATTTTCAACTACAACTAAATCTGCGACATTAACTTCTTCTAATTTATCCAATACGGAATCAAACCAAAATGGATTGGTTTTCTTTTCCACTACTACCTTGACATAAGTTCCTTCATATTCACTATAATCTTTTTTTGATAATGACTCAAACGTTTCTGCAGAATCATCATAAAAGAGTTTGTGAAACATTCTATACGGATTCACGATAAAATTTAATTCTCGCGTTTCTGTATCAAAAATGTGAAATCCTCTGGGGTCTTTATAATCACTCCACGTTATTTCATAAGGATTCCCCAAATAGTAAACCGTTCCATTGTCTGATTTGTGATGAAAATGACCACTCATCACCATATCAAACTTGTCGAAAATATGTGATTCCAGCCCCTCATTATTCCATGAACCAATATGTTGCTCGAATCCACTGACTTGAAGATGTCCCATAAGAATTTGACATTGTGTATTTTGAATCATTTTCATACACTCGCCATAATTTTCTTCACACACCCAAGGAATCATTGCTATACCAAGTCCACCAAAATCTACTTCTTTTGGACTTGAATACATCCAAGGTTCTACTTTTCCTTCAGAGGATGTAAATATTTCTTCTATGGAATTTAATTCATTGGTGTTCTTGTGAAAAGTATCATGATTGCCGATAATAATATGCGTATCAACTCCCATTTTCCACAAACGTTCAATAAAGTTCGTCCGTAAATCATTCAATATCTTAAAGTTAATATATTTTCTCCGGTCCACTACATCACCTAAATGAATAAGTGTTTTGATATTATGTTCTTCTAGGTAAGGAAAAAACACATTATCATAAAATTTTCTAAAATATTTAAGAAAAGTTGACGAATCTCCACGTGCACCCCAGTGAGTGTCCGTTATAAGTGCTATCTTCATGTAGTAACACCCATAAAAAGTTCTAAAGTAGTTGGTTCTGTTTTCTTTGCAGCTTTCTTTTTCTTGCTTTTTTCAAAATTGTCTACAAATTCATCTACCACTACTCTAAAATCAGAATTCTTAAAATCGGTTGATGTTTTGAAATCCTCATCATAATTCATGTATTCTACATATTCTGGGCTGATTTCATAATTCTGCATACTTTTATATTTTATATATAATTGTTTCTTCTCTTTTTGAATTCTTCGAATGAAGGCATAATAAATGATCTGAGTAAAATATGCAAATGGGTTGGATGATTTCTCTGGATTAAAATTGTGAATATAATGTAAACAATTTTCTATTCCATCTGATATCATATCATTTTTAAATGCATAATTTATAAAATTGGGGCGGAAGGACAGTCGTTGAGCTATTTTTAAAAATACAGACCCCAAATATTCTGAAATAATCGGCAGTTCTTCATCATTATCTTTCGATATCTGCCATTGCTTTTTGTATTCAATCATTGCTTCCAAAAACAATGCATTATCTACATAATGAGCTTTCGCTACCTTTTTTCGT
>Ga0208408_1001165_pt1 | contig 15192 bp, 14 predicted proteins | sample ETNtaG_4_FD_185776 | JGI IMG/M metagenome (GOLD analysis project Ga0208408, IMG submission 185776) | Marine microbial and viral communities from oxygen minimum zone, Eastern Pacific Ocean - ETNP201406SV67 (SPAdes) (version 2) | ecosystem: Environmental > Aquatic > Marine > Oceanic ... | reverse complement strand
TAATATTCCAAGATCTAAATCAGGAACGAAAACTTTACCTTCTTTTACCCAGCCTATTGAGAATGATGGGCCTTCAAGTACCACTCCCTCCCTGTTTAATAATAGGGCGTCTGTAAATCCATTTCTCTCAGCAAGTCTTGTTTGATTCATATTCATTGCATAAGAAGTTGTTTTTGCTGCTATGTTAGGAATTTCATTTATTTCAAAATCTCCTCCCGCCATCCAGTGTGCTTTTTGTGATTCCAAAGAATAAGCTTCAGGAAAAGAAACTGGTTCTTGATGAAAAATATATACATTAAATTCATCTATAGAAACGCCGCGACCAATTATTACTCTGACATAACCTGTATCAAAATTTGAAGCTAATTTAATTAAATCTTTCTCTATTTTATTAAAATCAATATTTTCAAAATACATTTTTTTTGCAGAGTTCTTAAATCTATCCATATGCTTTTCTAGTGCAAATAGAAAACCTGCATGGATTCTTATAGCTTCAAAAATTCCATCGCCTCGCCACACTACTAAATCTTGAACAGGAATACTGAAGTCCTCTTTTTTAACTTCTTTTCCATTAATTAAATACATTTTCTAGTACCGATCTCTTATGTAGGTATTTGTTATAGGCATTCTTCTGTCTTTACCAAAAGCCCTACTGGTTAATTTTACACCTGGTGCAACCTGCTTACGTTTATATTCATTTCTATCTATTTTTTCAAGAATATCAAATACAACATCTTTTTCAATCCCTGACTGTATTATTTTTTCCGATGAGTAATCAAGCTCTATATACATCTTCAATATTTTGTCTAATAAATCATATTCTGGAAGTGTGTCTGAGTCATATTGATCTTCACTTAGCTCTGCACTTGGTTTTTTATTAATGATATTTTTTGGTATTACCTTTGAGATTGAATTTCGATAATTAGAAAGTTTATAAACTTCTGTTTTATATAAGTCCTTTAATAAGGCAAAACCGCCCACTAAATCACCATATAAAGTTGAGTATCCAACTGCCATTTCTGACTTATTCCCTGTTGAAACAACCATGGCTCCTAACTGGTTTGATAAAGCCATCAATATATTGCCTCTTATTCTGGCCTGTATATTTTCTTGTACAACACCATCTAAGCTCTCTTCAATATTTGACCCTATAAGCTCTCTAAATTTTTCAGCAGTTTCTTCTATATTTATAGTCTTTAGCTCTATATTTAAATTTTTTGCTAAATCTTCTGCATCTTTTAGAGAAGATTCTGGGTTAAATCTTGATGGCATGGCAACACCAATAACATTCTCTGAAGATAGAGAGTCAACGGCAATCGTAGCTGTCAAGGCAGAATCTATTCCTCCAGAAATACCTACTAGAACTTTTTTAAACTTATTTTTTTTAACATAATCAGATAACCCAAGCTCTAAGGCAGCATACATTGATTCAAGTTCTTCTAGAGGCTTTGTACTTTTAGTTGGAGGTAAGTTAGTATTTTTTTCATTTATTATAAGTTTATTTTCTGTATTTATATTTTTAATCTCTAGATCAATATCGAAAGTAAATACTTCTTCAACAAATTGAGATGCTTGATGAATTATATTTCCATCAGAATCAACAACAAAAGAGCCTCCATCAAAAACTAACTCGTCCTGCCCACCAACCATATTCAAATAAATTATCGGAACATTTAGCTTCTTAGCTTTATGAATTACTTTTTCTTTTCTTGATTTAGTTTTATCTATATCGAAGGGGGAAGCATTTATATTTATTATTAAAGAAGCTCCTCTTTTAACTTGTTCTTCTGCTGGTCCTTCATCAATCCAGATATCTTCACATACATTTATTCCTACGCCTACATCCTCATACCAAAATATTTGTTCTGGTTTTGTTCCTTTTGCGAAATATCTGGCTTCATCAAATACTGAATAATTTGGTAGATAACATTTATGATAAATTCCTTTAACATCGCCATTCTGAACTATTGCAGCTGCATTAGTAATTTTTCTATCAACATTGTCTGTTGTTTGCTCTTCTAGGCTTCTATCTACAAAACCAATTATCCCGCTTGTTCTGCCAGAAAACTCTGCAATCTCTTCTAAAACTGCAAAATTTTTTCCCACAAAGCTTTCTCTTAAAAGTAAATCTTCAGGAGGATAACCTGTAATACAGAGTTCTGGAAAAACAACTATATCTGAATTAATTTTTTCTGCTTGTTCTAAGGTGTTTAAAATTTTTGACTTGTTTTCTTGAATTGCCCCAACTGAAAAAGATAATTGCGCACCAGTTATTCGTATTTTTTTTGTACCCACAATTTAATGATAGATAGTTGGTTAACTAAGAAGAGACCTTAATATCGATATCTTTTGATTCGTTTATCCATTTAGCAACTCTTGTAAGTGAAGGCATCCTGTCAACGATTTCTTGCTTACTATTCATTGCAGACATTGATTCATGAAGTGATTCTGGATTTCTTCTTTTAAGTTCTGAAACACTTTCTACACCTACAGCCTCTAGTAAGTCAGAATAATCCCTTCCAAGATCTCTTATTTTCATTAATTCAGCTCTTTTTGCCCAATGAAGAAGTTTTGGAGAACTAATTCCTGTTTCTTTTGTTAATAATGCTCTTCCTGATCTTGATGATGCTATTTGTAAAAATGTTACAGTCGTTCGAACTCTTGCTCTTCTTAATTTTGTAGCCTCTATGTGAGTCATACCGTTTATCGAATCTATTGAAGTCATTATTAAATTGTACAAAAAATTATTTATAAGTGAAAAAGTTTTTTAATGAGATTTTCCCACTCTCAAAAATCTTTCTGCTCATCATAATCTGTTGGTTCTAGAAAATTAAAATTTACAATCTTAGATTTATACTCTGATGAGCCAAAAAAGTCTACCAAGTCAAAATTTTTGAATAAAGAGTCGTCTTCGCCAAGAAGATTGTCATAAGTAAGAAGCTCAAGCTTATTCCAGAAGAACCTTGGAACGATAATTGGATAATTCATCTTATAACGATATTTTGAAATCACTACTTCGTCTTCTTTTTTTTTCGTTTTTATTAATTTATCAATGATTTTATTGTCAACAGAGGGTTGATCTGCCATAAAAAACATTGCACTTTCAATTTCTTTATTTTTACTTAAATAAAACAGTGCTGTTCTAATAGATGAAACTATTCCTTCCTCCCAGTTTTCATTTATTAAGATTGTGCTATCTTTAAAATCTAATTTTTCTGTAATTGTGTCATTCTCATGACCTAGGACTACTACCGTTTCATCCAATTTCGAAGTTACAGTATCAACAACTGTCTCTAAAATAGTCCTCCCTTTGTATTCTGCTAATTGTTTTGGGAAACCCATCCTAGATGAATCACCTGCAGCAAGAATTACACCAGTTATCATTTAAGACCCTGGTAAAAAGATTGAGCTTGCCATACTAGAGCCTATTACTAATAAAATTGTTTCAATGTTCCTTAGGTAGTAAACCTGCTTCAATCCCGACCCTAGGCAAATAATTGAATAAATACTAGTAAGGAAAAGTATCATTCCTTGAATACCAAGTGAATCAATAAATAATATAGGCATATTTAAAAGAGTTGGTATAGATGAAAAACCAAATATAACTAGAATTTGAAAAAAGGTTGGATCTTTCCTAAATAAATATTTAGTAATTAAATATATAAAGCTTATGCCAAAAAGTGCTGATGCTAATCCTCCTCCTAAGCTACTAGCCAATGCACTAGCGGAAGCTTCTGTGTCAAATAACACCTCAAGCTCAGAAATAGCATCTCTAATTTCTATTAGAGAATCTTCAGGTAAACCACTTGCTATAAGAGATAAATTGCTTTTTAGAAAATCAGCAAAATTTCTAATCAAAGTAACTGCAGAAAGAATGGTTATTAAATAACTAACAATCCATATTGCACCTGCTCTTTGAACAGATGATGGATCAGCCACCAACTCGTTATAAACATTCTTGTCTAATTTCAGTACTCTATAAAAAATGTTATTATTTCGCATATATATAATCTCTTCTTTAAAATCTAGTGTATGACTATAACAAAAGTAATATCTTATTTTATTTCATTAACAATGATAAGTGTGATTTTATGGGCACAAAACCAAACCAGCTTATTCGATTCAACCATTCCAACCTTGCCTTGGGGTATTGTTTCCCTGGTTGATTTATATTCAGGTTTTATACTCATTGCAATATGGATGATTTATAGAGAAAAAAATTATTCTTCAGTTGTTTGGATTTTTTTTCTAATGACCCTAGGCAACCTTACAACGGCTATTTATATAATTTATTGTATAAATAATTCAAAAAGCGATATGAAGAAATTCTTTTTAGGTAAAAATATTTAGTCTTTCTTTAAGTTATCTAGCAAAATTAAAGATACGTCTCGGACCTTAACGTTTTCTCCTTCTCCTAGCTCTTTTACTCCATCGTCCATCATGATGTAACAGAAAGGACAAGCTACAGCTACTTCATCTGCTCCTGTGTCTATAGCCTCTTGGGACCTTTCTATATTAACTTTTTTACCAGTATTCTCTTCCATCCACATTCTTCCACCACCAGCACCACAACAAAAACTTTTTGTTCCTTGACGTTTCATTTCTCTAATCTCTATACCCCCAATAGAACCTACTATTTCTCTTGGTGCCGTGTATATGTCGTTATGTCTTCCCAAATAGCATGAATCATGATATGTAATTGAGTAAGGTTTTTCTACTGATCCAACTTCTATTTTTCCAGACTGTACAAGCTCTGTTAGTAGTTGACTATGGTGAATAACCTCAAAATCACCGCCTAGCTGAGGATATTCGTTAGCAATAGTATTGAAACAATGGGGACACTGTGTTATAACTTTTTTTACATTTAGATTATTCATATTTTCAATATTTTGAATTGCGAGCTGTTGAAATACAAACTCATTTCCTGTTCTTCTTGCCGAGTCACCCGTACAGATTTCTTTGGGGCCTAAAACTGCATATGATACATTTGCTCTTTTAAGTAATGTTGCTACTGCTTTTGTAACAGGGATATTCCTATCATCAAATGCTCCTGCACAGCCAATCCAATAAAGATATTCCACTTCTTCTTTGTTGGATTCTTCTAGTATGGCGATATCAAAATCCAAATCTTCAGACCATTTCATTCTATCATTCTGTGAAGCGCCCCACGGATTTGATGAGTTCTCCATTGCAACATAAGCCTTGCCTAGCTCAGTTGGAAAATCTGAAGCCATTAATGCAAGGTGCCTTCTCATATCTAATATTTTGTCCAATATTTCAATATTTACAGGACAAATTTCATCACAAGCTTTACATGAAGTACAAGCCCATACCTCTTCTGGTGTTACTCTTTCAAATACGCTGGAAGTTTTTACTTTAAGGTCAATTGGTGTTGTTACTGTAGAAGGGACTGGTGGTTGTCCAGTATCAGACATTACTTGCCCTACTTTAAGAATTATTTCTCTTGGATCTAGTGGCTTACCTGTTAAATTTGCAGGGCAAACAGAAGTACACCTACCGCAGGCTGTACAAGCATCTAAATCAATAAGTTGTTTCCATGTAAAATTTTCAATAAGCTCGACTCCAACAGTGTCTATGTCGTCTAATTCCATAAGGTTACCTATGTCCTTCATAGCTCCTTTTGGTCTTTCTTTTGGACTTAGATACATATTTACAGGAGAAGTGACGATATGTCGAAGCTTAGATTGAGGAAGAACTATTAAAAATATAAAAAATGAAATCACATGAAGTATCCAAGAAACTCTATGAAAGGTTACTCCATTTTCAATAGGTAATAAGTCTGCAATAAAGTAGCCAACGAAGCTCCATTTTTCATAATTAGGGAAACCTTCTACTATGATTCTTCCAGCTTCAGTGGTGAGCCCAGAAAGACCCATGAACCCGAGAAGAAGAAGAGTTAAATAGTCATCCATCTTAGTTTTAGTTTTTAATCTATCTTCTGTACCAAAGATTCTTCTATATAAAGCCCAAGCAATACCACCTAAGTAAACCAGGGAAGCAAGTTCTAAAGAAAATGAATAAACTAGATAAGTAGTCCCCTGTAAAAATTTTAATGATGGTGGCATTAAATGATGTATTTCAAGAGTTATCGTCCCAGCAAATAATCCCAAAAAGCCAATATAAATCATTGAATGCATTAATCCAGCAGCTTTAAATCTAAGTAACGTTTTCATTAAAAGACCGTCAAATAAATTTATAATTCTTTGACTAAGCTTTACTTTTCTCTTTTCTTCAGTTCCTCTTGACCAATTTTTAGCTCTTAAGGAAAATAAATAACCACAAATGAAAACTGACGAGGCACTAAGTAAGTAAAACAAATATTGGAGATACTTTGGTATGTTTTCAAATACCCTTCTCCCTTGTACTATTTCTCCCTCTGGAAAAATATAACTTGCTCCCCATAAGAATATTGTTCCAAGTGCTGCACCAGCTGAAAATAACAAAACATAATCATTTACTTGTCTGTCTTTTTTTGGACTATTCATTTTTGATTTCTTTTGATATCTGAATTGATCTTTCTGTAGCAGATTTAATTGCGTTGAAAATAATCTTATCAAAAGAATCGCTCATAAGCGAATTGATACCTGCCTCTGTTGTGCCCTTAGGTGATTTTATTTTCTCTACAGTATCACTAAATTCTTCTTCGTTAACTAATGCTGGTAGAGATTTTATAAGTTCCTTTATGATTTTATTTGATTCTAATTTGGAGAGGCCTAATTCTGTGGCAGCCTCAACAATTTTTGAAGAAAGTTCTAAATACCAAGCAGGACCACTTCCATATATTGATGTAATTATATGAAATAGTTCTTCATCATACTCAGAAATTGATCCGAGACCATTAAGTACCTCAAGAAATGATAAATAATCTTCCTCGTAAGTCTTTGTATATGGAATAAAACCGTTGTTATCTTTTATAGATAAATTAGGCATAAGACGAATAATTTTATTATTAACAAATTTTGAAATATACGATGTGTCCACACCAGCTAATACTGTACAAATTAAAACACCTTCTGAAATCTTTTCTTTATTTGTCTCTATAAAAAGATTTAGATCCTTTGGTTTAATACATAGAACTAAAACTCCGTTTTCAATAACATCAATCTCAGTTTTTGAATCAATCGCAAATTCATTTTTTACAAAATCAATAATTTTTGTTTCTTTTTCGTAAAGGTGGAATGTTAAGTTTTTGTCAAGATTAATTAATCCCTTTAAAAGTGCTGAACCAAGGTTTCCAAGACCTACTATGTGTACATCCAAATTATTCATTATTCAATAATATCAGCATTAAAAGTAATGAAAGAATAGCTTTTTTTACTTGAAAATAAAAAAAAGTTTGTATTAATTCATAAATATACTATATTTATATTAAATCTAAGTAAATTTGCTTAGATTTTTTAACTAAACAAAGTTAGATAAGAAAGGAAATATTATGAGCTCTACATTAACAGCTTCTTCAGTGAAGCCGGGTGTTAGAAGATCTAAAAGTTATACTTCAGGTCGTATCTGTGATTTTTCCGGATGTGAAACTGTAATAAGTATTTATAACAAAAAGAAATTGTGTTTTCTTCATTCCCCTGTCTCCTATCCAAGGGTTAGAGGACATTTACCAAGAGAACAATAATATAAAAATCTTTATTAAGAAAGGAAATCATTAATGGGAAAAGCAGTAGGTATTGATTTAGGTACTACAAATAGCGTAGTTGCTGTATTAGAAGGCGGAGAGCCAACAGTTATAGCTAATGCTGAAGGCAATAGAACAACTCCTTCTATTGTTGCTTTTAAAGGTGAAGAAGTATTAGTTGGTGAGCTAGCTAAAAGACAGGCAATTACAAATCCAGATAACACAGTGAGGTCAATAAAAAGACAGATTGGTTCTAGCTGGAAAGAAAAATTTGAAAATAAAGAATACACACCTCAAGAAGTTTCTGCAAGAATTCTTCAAAAACTTAAAAGAGACGCTGAAAGCTATATTGGAGAAGACGTAACAGATGCTGTAATAACAGTACCAGCGTATTTCAACGATGCAGAAAGACAAGCGACTAAAGAAGCCGGGCAAATTGCAGGATTAAATGTACTAAGAATAATCAATGAACCAACTGCAGCAGCTCTAGCTTATGGTTTGGAGAATAATGAAGATCAGAAAATTTTAGTTTATGACTTAGGTGGAGGAACTTTCGATGTTTCTGTGTTAGAAATTTCAGAAGGTGTTTTTGAAGTTAAATCAACATCAGGCGATTCAAAACTTGGTGGAGATGACTGGGATGAAAGAGTAATGGATTGGTTAGTTGAAAAATTTAAATCCTCAACAGGAATTGATATTTCAGAAGACAAAATGGCTATGCAGAGAATAAAAGAAGGTGCTGAAAAGGCAAAAATTGAGCTTTCTTCAACAACTGAAACTGAAATTAACTTACCTTTTATTACAGCTAATGACGCCGGTCCACAACACTTATTAGAAAAACTATCAAGGAGTGAGTTTGAAAAGATTACATCAGATCTTGTTGATAGAACAAAAGACCCTGTAAATAAAGCTGTAAAAGATGCTGGACTATCTTTTTCAGATATTCAACATATAGTCTTAGTTGGTGGCTCAACTAGAATTCCGGCTGTTCAATCACTTGTAAAATCTATAACTGGAAAGGACCCGTCAAAAGGTGTTAATCCAGATGAGGTCGTAGCTTCAGGAGCAGCTATTCAAGCAGGCGTGCTAAAAGGCGATGTTAAAGATGTATTGCTTCTTGATGTTACCCCCTTAACACTTGGTGTTGAAACAAAGGGTGGAATTATGACAAAAATGATTGAAAGAAATACAACAATACCTACAAAAAGATCTGAAACATTTTCAACGGCTGATGATGGCCAGACACAGGTAGAAATTCATGTACTTCAAGGAGAAAGAGAAATGGCTTCTGGAAACAAGTCATTAGGTAAGTTTAACTTAACTGATATCCCTTCAGCAAAAGCTGGGACACCTCAGATTGAAGTTACTTTTGATATTGATGCTAACGGAATTGTTAATGTTAATGCGAAAGATCTTGGAACTGGTAAAGAACAAGCTATAACAATAACTGGTGGCACTGCTCTAGAAGAGGATGAAATAGAGAGAATGGTTAAGGATGCTGAGGAACATGCAAATGAAGATGCTAAAAAGAAAGAACTTGTTGAAACAAGGAACTTAGCGGAAAGCATGGTTACATCTACAGAAAAAATGCTTGAAGAGAATAAAGATAAAGCTACTGATGATGAAATTAAAGCTATCAATGAAGGTAAAGATAACTTATCAAAAGTACTTGAGAGTCAAGAAGCAACTCTTGATGAAATGAAGAATTCTATTGAAGAGCTAACAAAAGCTAGTCAATCATTTGCAGAAAAACTTTATGCTGAAGCTCAACAAAATAATGAAGCTTCTGAAAATGAAGAAGCTAATACTGATGATGTTGTTGATGGTGAAGTCGTAGAGGAAGATGAGTAAAAAAAAGTCACCATCTAAGAAAAAAGATGCTGAGAAAAATATAGATAACTCAAAGGAGGAAAGCTCATCCTCTATCCCTTTAGAAGATTATGAGAAAATAAAAGATGACTATTTAAGACTTGCTGCGGATTTTGATAATTTTAAAAAAAGAACCCAAAAAGATAAAGAAAATCAATTAGTAGGCTCTCTATCAATTATATTGGCTGGACTTTTTCCTCTTATAGATAACTTTGAAATAGCAATGAGCCAAGAAGAAGCTCCTAAAGAGCTTGAGGCATTATATAAATTAGTACTCACTTTTCTTGAAAATTTAAATATTAATGAAGTACCAGGAGTAGGAGAAGAATTTGACCCTTCATACCATGAAGCAATAGAACACTCAGGAGAAGGTGAAAGCCAAATAATTGGAGAGGTTTTACGAAAAGGTTATAAATTAGAAGATAGATTGATAAGGCCAGCAATGGTTAAAGTTCAAAGTGAATAGAGACTGGCTAGAAAAAGACTTTTATGCCGTCCTTGGCGTTTCAAAAGATGCAAGTAACGATGACATTAAAAAAGCATACAAAATATTAGCAAGAGAAAACCATCCTGACCTAAACCCTGGAGATACAGAAGCAGAGAAAAAATTTAAAGAAATATCAGAAGCTAGTGCTATCTTATCTGACGAAGCAAAGCGTCAAGAATATGATCAAGTGAGAGCAATGGGCGCTTCCGGATTCTCCGGATTTTCAGGCGGTCAAGGCTTCAATGTAGATATTGGAGATATTTTTGGTGATATATTCGGATTTGGAGGTTCTGGAAGGAGAAAAGGCCAAACGTATCAAACAAATCTTACAATCTCATTTACTGATGCTTCATCAGGCATAGAAACTAATGTCCCCCTTAGAAAAGAAGTTGTTTGTGAAAACTGTAGAGGTAATGGATCAGAAAATGGAAACGCATTTCATACCTGTAATATTTGTAGCGGAAGCGGACAAACAGCATCTAACCAGGGCTTCTTTTCTTTTGCCCAACCTTGTTCAGCCTGTAAGGGTCAGGGAAATGTAATAGATAAGGAATGTAAAACTTGTAGAGCACAAGGGTCTGTAATAAAAAATGAAACTATTAAAGTTAAAGTCCCTGCTGGTGTTGATAATGGAACAGTAATTAGGTTAAGAGGTTATGGGGGATCTGGAGATGCCGGTGCTCCAGATGGTGACTTATTAGTTCAAGTAGGAGTAGAGCCTCATAAATTTTTTAAACGAAATGGTAGTGATTTAGTATTAGAGGTTCCTTTGCTTTTTTCTGAAGCTGCACTTGGAGCTACAATTAAAATTCCGACACTTCAGAAAACAGTTAGTTTAAAAATACCTCAAGGCACACCTAGTGGTAAATCCTTCAAGATAAAAGGAGCGGGCATTTCTCCTCAAGGCAGGAGGTCTGGAGACTTATATGTAAGAGTTTCAATAAAGCCCCCTTCTAAGTTAACGAAATCAGGGAAAAAGAAGCTTGAAGAATTTAGAGATGAAGGATACGAGGGCAACATAGAGGAATATAGAGGTTATTTATATGAATGAAAAAAGAACCGTTTCACTTTACTTCATTTCAGTAGCTTCTACATTATCTGGAATACACCCTCAAACAATTAGAACATACGAAGAAAAAGGTTTAATTAAGCCTTACAGAACAAAAGGTGGCACCAGAAGATACTCTCAGGAAGATGTTGATAAATTAATACAGATTGCAAATCTTTCACAAAGAGGAATTAAATTAGAGGGAATAAAAATTATTTATGAGATGAGAGACAAAATAGAAGAAATGCAAGAAAAAATAGACTTCTTACAAGAAGAAATTAGTAATGAGAAGTCAGCTAGGGTTAAAAAGGAAAATGAAATTCATAAAAGTTATAAAAATGAAATTGTTAAAAAATCAAACAAGGATATATATAAAAAACTATAAAATTTGAGATCTTTATTTAGTTTTTGTTTTTCTCAATAAAAGTTTCAATTTTATTTTCTAAAATTGGAAGAGTTATTCCACCATCACATAGAACTTCATCATGAAAATGTCTAATGTCAAAATTGTTACCAAGCTTATCTTCTGCTTTTTTTCTAAGTTCTTCAATTTTTAGCTGTCCCATTTTATAAGCACAAGCTTGGCCGGGCCTTGCAATATATCTATCAGTCTCAATGTTTGCATTAATTTCCTCAATAGGAGAATTCGATCTAAAAAAATCAATAGCTTGATCTCTTGACCATCCCATACCATGCATACCTGTATCAAGAACTAAGCGACATGCTCTCCAAGCATCATTTCCAAGACGACCTAACTGCTGAACATTGTTAGAGTAAAGACCCATCTCATTAGCTAATTGTTCAGAATAAAGACCCCAACCTTCAACAAATGCTGTTGAAGCTGTATATCTTTGAAAGTCAGGCACACCTTGTAATTCAACTGCAATTGTTCTATCAAGATGGTGTCCCGGTATTGCCTCATGAAAAGCTACACTCTCAGCTTCAAATATACTTTTTGTTTCAGCTTTATAAGTATTCAAGAAATAAGTGCCGTCTCTAGATCCATCTGGCAACGGCGGAAAATAATAAGCTGGGGGTGCATGTTTTTCTGATTGGGTAGGGACTGGTAGTACTTTGCATGGAGCTTGAGGAAATACAGTAAACCATTTTGCAAGAGGTTTGTATGCCCTCTCAATTGTATCTTCTGCTAATTGCAACATTTGTTCTTTGCTCTCATACCTCATAGAAGGTTCGGTTTGCATTTTATGAATTACATCTTCAGGATTATCAATCCCATCGAAAACATCCTTTCCTATTTCAAGGAATTCTTTTTTTAGCCTTTCAATTTCCGATAAACCAACTTCGTGGACTTCCTTTACTGTGGTTTCTCTATGCCCTGTATATTTTCTTAGACTTCTTAAATAAACCTCTTCCCCTCCATCAATCCAGATAATTCCAGGGTTTTCATCGGTTCTTCCCTTAGGTAAATGTTCAATCCGTAATTGGTCTAAATAACTCACTACATTAGGACGAACATATTTTTCAATAACCTGCTTTGCTTTTTCTTTCCATTCTGAAACTTCTTTTTCATCAAAAGTTGGAGCAAAGTTGACAAGTAACAAGGGGTCTTCCTCAAGAGATGTCTCTAAATAACTTTCTAATTGGTCAATGCTTCTATTCAAGTTTCTTTGTGTAGCAACTCTATTATTTTCAAGTCCTTTTTTTTGAACAAGTGAAATCTGATTATAAAATCTTTCATAAAGTTCTAACCTTTTAAGAAGCATATCTGCGGACTCTTTGTCAGGTATAAACATTTGCTGATTGTAATCAATCAAAAAACCTTCAAACCCTGCAACACCTGCTGAAAATTCCCAACTTTTATCAATTAATGAGTCATTATTTGAATCCAACGCAAATTCAAGCATTCCATAAGTAACTCTTTCTTTGCTACTCAAAGAATTGAAGTCTAACTCGTTTAGTCTATCTTTAAAATTTTTTACTCCTTTAATATCTTTTTCAAATTTTTCTTCAGTTAATTCTTCAATTTGATCAAAATATTTTTTATGTCCACGCAAAATTGCTGAAGTTGGGGATGACTCAAGTGATTCTTGAAAAAAATCTTTTGCTAATTGTGATAGAGTTTTATCACTCATTTTTTGCCTCTCTAAGTTCACCTAGTTCTTTGTCAATTTCTTCGAGCTTCTTTAAAACATCATCCATTGTAGTCTCTTTCTCTCCAAAATTAGATAAGAAGTAAGCTGAGACTGCAGCAGTTAATGTTGCTATAAAACCTATACCAAGAATCATTAATGTACTAGCAACTATCCTACCTAGAGTTGTATAGGGGGTTATATCTCCATAACCTACTGTTGTTATTGTTACTAATGCCCACCAAATTCCATCTGTAAAAGTTTCGACTTCTGGTTCTGCAATATAAAACAAAAAACCAAAAAATATTATCAAAAAGATTGTCGCATAAACAATAAACCTAAGTCCTCTGCTGTTAAATATAGTTTTTATTGCTGTACCAAACCTTGCAAGAACAGCAGCTAACCTAAACAGTTGGAAGAATCTCAATAGTCTTGGTAGCCTGATAAATCTTAAAAATCTTGATGATTCAAATCCTTGGGGCACAAAAGGAATGGAAACAATAACAATGAACAACTCTAATTTATGATTAAATACATATTCTTTTTTATTTTCTGAAAGAAAAAATAGATGAGTATATTCAAGTAGAAATATAATCCAGATTCCCCAATTTACATAATTAGCAATCTCTTTTAATGGTGAATCAGAATACTCAATAACAATTACTGGGATTAAAAGTATTACAGCAATAAGTACTGGTATTTCGTAAAATTTCTCAACTTTTAAATATCTTTGATTAGACATAAAAGTATTATAAATAAATATTTAAGACTTTAATTCCAAAAATATTGTATTTAAATTAAGAATATGAAAAGGGTTATTGGACTTACAGTTTTGCTTATTAGTACATACGTATTTGAATTTTTGTTACTATACCCGGGGAACCTTGTAGATGAGGTCGGTTTCTATGAGTCACCAAGTCAAATTTCAGTAACGAACACAACCATACATAAAAAAGATGTCCAACATTACTATAAAATGGCAAGACAGCTTAAAGAGATAGAATTTGAATCTTTAGATGAAACTATCAGGGACAACGAAGAAAGCTTTATAGAAGATTATTTAGAATCAATTGAAGCAATTGTAAATGAAATAAACGTTGGTCTTCTTTTTCATAATTTTAATAACTTTAGAGAATCAAATAACGGAGTTAAAGGTATATACCTAAATGGATATTACATGAATCAAGAAGCAAAAATTAATCATATAAAAGAAATACTTACTAAAACAAATGTTAACACTGTAGTAATTGACGCAAAAACAGATAACGGTCACATAATGTTTGATAGCAAATCTTCTCAGACAGATTTATTAAAAAATGAAAGAATAAAATATAATGCTCAAACATTAGCTGAGTTAAGAGAAATAAAAGATATACATTTAATTGCAAGAATTGTTGTATTCCAAGACCCTTTGTTTGCAAAAACCTTTAAAGAAGAGGCTATTTTTGATTCAAAAAATAATAAAATTTATTCCCAAGATGGGCAATATTTTTTGGACCCTAGCAGCAAACTAGCAAAAGAGTACATACTTAACATTGCAATTGAATCTTGTAGATTAGGTTTTAATGAAATTCAATTTGATTATATTAGATATCCTGATTCCAATTATCAATATATGGTCTTTAAAGAAAAAAATGATTATGAAACTAGAGTTAACACTATAAATAGTTTCTTGGAAGAAGCGAAAACAAGATTGCATCTCGAAGGGTGTTTAGTCTCAGCAGATATTTTTGGATATATTTTAACTAATGCTGAAGATGGAGGAATAGGCCAAAACCTTGAAACAATAATAAAGAACGTAGATTTTATTTCTCCAATGGTTTACCCATCTCATTACTCTAAGGGTTCCTTTGGCTATCAGTATCCTAATAACCATCCATATGAAGTCGTTTCTGCAGCCTTGAGTGACGGACTTGAAAGAGGTGTCCCAGAAATACAACTAAGGCCCTTCTTGCAAGGGTTTTGGCATTCAATCACAGATGTTCAAGAAAACATAAAAGCAGCTGAAAGCAAAAATCTGGATTGGATAATTTGGAACATTTTAAGCACGTAT
>Ga0208408_1001160_pt1 | contig 15226 bp, 14 predicted proteins | sample ETNtaG_4_FD_185776 | JGI IMG/M metagenome (GOLD analysis project Ga0208408, IMG submission 185776) | Marine microbial and viral communities from oxygen minimum zone, Eastern Pacific Ocean - ETNP201406SV67 (SPAdes) (version 2) | ecosystem: Environmental > Aquatic > Marine > Oceanic ... | reverse complement strand
CTTTCTCTGATGAGTCTAAATCGGCTGTACAAAGTACAGTTGACAAACCAAGTTCCTTACAACGATTTATTGTCATCTCAATCTGTTCCCAACTCATTTGGCACTCTGCATGATTTACCAATGTACCAACCGCCCCCGAATATCTAACCGCCTCAGGCAATATAGAGCCCGTATTTGATCCATAACTTACTCCATCAACATGCTGAGCAAAGATAGGAATCTTCAAATTATCAGCATAATCAACTAGATCGATAGCTGAAACTGCGGCTGCTAAGTTTACATTATGTTCTATAGAAATCTCTTCCATTATTTTACAGAGCTCAAAACCATCTGCACCGTAACCTTGTTCGTAGGTTTTCAGATTAACAATTATGATTGGAAGACCATCACGCATAATATCCCATGAAACGTGCATTTAATGACTCTTTGGGAATCAATATAAAATAATGGCGTGTAAGTAATATAACATGCCTACTTCAGAACAAAAAAATATTCTCGTTACTGGCGCAGCGGGGCAAATTGGAACTGATTTAACTACCACATTAAGGGATAGATTCGGAAATCAAAATGTTGTGGCTATGGGACGTAAAACACCCATGCCCAAGAACATAGCTGAAGGTGGGCCCTGTGTAATGGGTGATGTTACTGATGTAGAAGGGTATCAAAAGATTGTAGATGATTATCAGATAGACACAGTTTATCACTTGGCAGCTATTCTGTCTGGCACTGGTGAATCCAATCCTCAGTTATGTTATGATGTTAACTTGAATGGACTATACAACGTTCTAGAAGTAGCCAAAGAACGTGGTCAGAGACTTTTCTGCCCAAGTTCTATTGCTGTCTTTGGTCCTGGAACGCCTCTTGAAAATACTCCTCAAGAAACTGTACTAAAACCTACTACAATGTATGGGGTCACAAAAGTTGCAGGGGAATTACTTTGTGACTACTATTTTCACAAATATGGTGTAGACGTTAGAGGAATTCGTTATCCTGGTTTGATAAGCTGGCAAACCAGACCAACAGGAGGAACAACTGATTACGCAGTAGAAATATATTATGAAGCAGTTCTAGAAAACAAATATGAGTGCTTTGTTGGCGCTGATACTAAACTACCTATGATGTATATGCCTGATGCAATAAAGGGGACTTTAGACCTAATGGATGCTCCTTTAGAGAATCTAAAACATCATTCTGACTTTAATTTTTCAGGAATGAGCTTTACGGCACAAGAACTTGCAGATTGTGTGAGTGCCAGAATGCCTGGATTTGAGTGTACTTTTAAGCCAGATTCTAGACAGAATATCGCTGACTCGTGGCCTGATTCAATTGACGATTCCGCAGCAAGTGAAGAATGGGGTTGGAAGCCAAGTTATAATCTTGAAAAAATGAGTGATGATATGCTAGAAAATCTGAAGAGGAAACTGGGATAATATGACGACACCAACAGAATGGATGAAGGATGAATACAATGACCTAGTCTCAAAAGGATTTGATTGGAAACCTCCTGTAATTGGTGGACCATCAACAGGTAGAGCTGTTATAGATGGTAAGAAAAGAATCATGCTATGTGCAAACAATTATCTTAGTATGAGTAATCATCCTAAGGTCAAACAAGCGGCTATTGATGCAGTAAAATCTCATGGAGCTGGAAGTGGAAGTGTGAGACCTATTGCTGGCAATATGGATATTCACAATGAACTTGAAGAAACTATTGCGAGATTTAAGAATCGTGAAGCAGCATTGTATTACCAAACTGGTTTTGCTGTAAATTCAGGATTAATCCCTCAATTAGCAGGTAAAAATGATGCAATAATTTCTGATCAACTCAACCATGGTTCAATTATAGATGGAGTAAGATTATCTGGTGTCAAGAAAGAAAATCGAACAATTTATGCTCATAATGATATGGGAGAATTAGAAGATAGATTGAAGGAAGCCACTAAGAAATGTGAAAAAACTTTGGTGATAAGTGATGGGGTCTTCTCAATGGATGGAGATATTGCTCCTTTGGATCAAATAACAAAATTGGCTAGAGAATATGGCGCAATGACATACATTGATGACTGTCATGGTGAAGGTGTACTAGCTGGTGGAAGAGGAATAGGTGCTCATTTTGGAGTTGAAGATGAAGTTGATATGGAATCGGGATCCTTTTCCAAAGCATTTGGAGTTGTTGGCGGTCTCGTTGCTGGTGAGAAACATATGGTTGATTATGCTTTCAACAAATCAAGGACCATGTTACTCTCCGGTTCTGCGCCACCTGCAACTATTGCTGCTTGTAAAGCCTCAATTGAAGTCTTAGAATCGGAACCTGAGCATGTTGAGAAATTGTGGTCAAACACCGAATATTTCAGAAAAGAAGTTCAATCAATGGGATTCGATACAGGAGTATCTGAAACTCCGATTATTCCTGTAATGTGTGGAGAATCACACAAAGCAAAAGAATTGAGTGCAGAATTATTGAAATTAGATGTGTTTGCATTACCTATTGTTTTCCCAATGGTTGCTCCAGATAAAGCAAGAATTAGAGTTATGATGAGTGCAGGATTAGAGAAGGATGATTTAGATCATGCACTGAATGCCTTCGAAAAAGGTGGGAAATCTTCAGGAATCATATAATGGAGATTCTGGGGAAGTGAGTGATGATGAATGGAAAGACAAGTTAACTCCAGAACAATACCAAGTTTGTAGATGTAGTGCTACTGAACCTCCATTTGATAATGAATATTGGGATTGCCATGATAGCGGGAAGTACCATTGTACTTGCTGCGACAAAATATTGTTTGATTCAGAACACAAATTTGATTCAGGAACTGGATGGCCTAGTTTTTTCAAGCCTGCCAACGAAGAAATTATCGGTGAAAAAGAAGATGTTTCGTTTGGAATGAGGCGTGTCGAAGTAATTTGCTCAAATTGTGATTCGCATTTAGGGCATTTATTTGATGACGGGCCACAACCAACTGGATTGAGATATTGTATCAATTCAGCTTCTCTTAAATTGAAAAATGAATAAAGGAACTGCTTTCCAAAAGAAAGTTTGGGATGAAATAGACAAAATACCTCGTGGAAAAGTGATTACTTATGGTCAAATTGCTAAGAATCTTGGGCGTCCTAAAGCTGCAAGAGCTGTTGCAAATGCTTGTGGAGCAAATCCAAATCCAATTACAACACCTTGCCACAGAGTAATATGTTCTAATGGAGATATTGGTGGATATAGCGGATCTGGTGGCGTTGAACAAAAGATAAAATTATTGAGAGAAGAAGGTGTAAGCTTATTCTGAAATCTCACTCAGCCAAGCCCCGCCAGTAACAAAAACCAAATTATACAAAATTAGAAGCATGAATGCTAATTGAAAATCAGAACTATCTGAAATCAAAGAATCAGTAGCTCTAATGGAAGCCTCAATAACTGTAAACAACAATATAGGAATAGAGAAAAGTGAGGTGATCATCCAACCGCCATGTAACGGCGTTGCTGTACTAGCTGCCAAAGTGCCGACTGCAGCTATACCTACACAACCTACTAAAACAACCAAATAAGATAATAGGAAATTATCTCCAAATTGATTCTCAAAGAGTACTACGTAAATAATGGTAATTATCGTGCTTAAAATCCAAAGGAGAATAAGTGATCCTGCCATTCTTCCTAAAAATAATTGATATCTTGATATTGGAGACAATTTGAGAAGTTCAAATGTTCCACGCTCAGATTCTCTCGTTGAAATATGTGTAATTAATCCTAAACCAGTTAACAAGATTGAAGACCAAAGAACGCCAGAACCCTCAAATGAAGAATCTAAAGACATTGAAAATTTAAATGACATAAGAATCATAAAAGAAAGCATAGCTGAAGCTACAATACCCTGTAAAGAACGAAATTCTACTTTCAACTCTTTTCTAATTAAAACTAATATTGGATTCATACTATCTCACCTCTTTCTAATTTTAATGTGCGATTTGAATATGAATATGTTTCATGTGATACTAAAACAATACTACAACCTTCCTCTTTTTGCTTTAGAATAATTTCCTCAATTATTTTTATTCCATCTGAATCTAAACCTGTAAAAGGCTCGTCTAAAAGTAAAGTTGTTGGTGAATGAGAAATAGCCATAGAAAATCCAAGTCTTTGAATCATACCTCTTGAATAATTGCCAGCTAATTCATCGCCAAAGGAAATCAAACCTACTTGTGCTAGAAGATTTTTTGATTCTGATTCGGCATTATTAACTGAATTTAATTCAAGCCATAATTGCAAATTTTCTACACCTGTTAATTCAGGATAAAAAGGTGGATTGTGAGGCAAATAACCAATGCGTGAACGAAGCTCTTCAGGGTCATCTCTCAAATCAAACCCATCTATTTCCACAACGTTATAGCTGTCTGGACTATCCAGAGTAGTTAATGTTCGTAACAATGTAGTCTTTCCACTACCATTTTTTCCAATTAATGTTACTATTTCTCCAGATTCAACTTCTAAATTTATACCGCGAAGAACTTTTTTGGAACCAAATGATTTGAATAATGCATTGAGCTTTAGCATCTAAACCATTTCAAGACTGTACTTTTCAGCTGCAGCTGCAGGATTATCTGAAAGATAAATTCCTCGCCCTACAATTATGTAATTTGCGCCTGCCTTAATTGTTTCTTTGGAACTGCCACCTTGAGCCCCTACACCTGGAGATATTATTTCCAAATCACCTACTAATTCTCTAACTTTAGCAACATCTTCAGGTCTAGTTGCAGGTGCTACTACACCTGTTGCTCCTACTTCTAATGCAAGTGAACAGAACCTTTCTATGTCGAAAAACTCGCCACCCATAGGATGTGACATTGTGATTACTATATACAAATCCTTTGAAGAATCTACTTCTCTTATTGCTTTAAGTGACTCAGGCCCAGGAAAAGCATGAGCAATAATTCCTGACGCTCCGGCATCGAAAGCTTTCTTAACAATTAGTCGATTTGTATTTGGAATATCAGCTACTTTGAAATCACAAATTACTGGACAAAATTTAGAAATCTCTGTTACAATTTCAAGTCCTGCTGATAAAACTAAAGGATAATTTATCTTTATTTTAGCAACAAAAGGTGCTACATTTCTAGCTACATCTAGAGCTCGAGCTGGGTCTGTTTCATCCAGGGCGAGCACGAGACGTGAAGACATTAAATCTCTAGCTTCCCAGTTAGCACGGAAACTGCGTATTTTAATTCAGCAACAGCAGCTACTGCTTCTCTTTTTACTTGAAAAAGATCCTGAGGTTCCATCTCTTTACCAAGATTAGACTCCACGAACATCATCTTTTCCAAACTACGTTCAATAGTATCTACAATAATTTGACTACGAGCTGAACGTCGTAAACCTTCTTCATCTATATTAGCTTCATCGGCCATAGCATAAGCTCACAAATGGAGTAGGATATAACCATTTGGCTAACACAGATTAGCATTTAAATTATGTTAAATCTTTCTTTTCAAACAGGGAAAGACCAATAGGTTCTCTAGGAAGAATTGCCTTTCCTTGAGCTACAATTGTTTTTATTCCTGCTTTAGGTGCTAATTCTACCAAATGAGGAGTTATTACTCCATCCATTATCAGTGTATCTACACCATTATTTTTGTGAGATTCAAGAACCTCTGGAAGCCCTACAATCAAAACTTCATTTGCTAATTCTTCACCCATTAACAATCTTGCATTCTTTGAACCGTCAAGTTGATTCAAATGTTCTAGGAAATGTGGACTTGCTGCTGCTGCCGGTTCAGCCGGCTTCTCAGCTTTAGGTTCTGGATCGGCTGGCTTCTCAGCTTTAGAAGCTGGTGCTGCTTTTGCCTTGCCTGCTTGTCTTGTTTTCTTTGCGGGAGCCTTAGAACTAGAACCAGGTCTAGCCCATTTGTTTTGCTCCATGAATAATTCAGCTGTAACTTTATCTCTCAATGACTTCATAATTTGTTTATGCGTCAAATATTCAACTTCAGTATTGTCGGGTGCTCGAGCTATGAAATCAATTTCAGCTACCTGTAGTAACTCTTGAATTATCATTTCTCCACCTCTATCTCCATCCACAAATGCCGTTACTGTTCTTTCTTTACTCAAACTTACAACTTCTTTAGGTATGTTAGTACCTTCAACTGCAACTGCATTCTTGATTCCATGCTTTAACAAATTGAGAACATCGCCTCTGCCTTCTACAATAATGACTGCGTCACTAGTGTCTACATTTGGACCTGCTGGCAATTTTCCTTTGAAACGAACAATCTCTTCAGTTTGAAGAGCTTGACGAACTGTATCGGTAATTGTTGATCCTGCAGTTCTTGAATCCTTGATTAAATTACTTAACAATGCTCTAGCACGCTCAATAATTATTTCTCTCTTAGTTGAACGGCTATCTTCTAAGGCCATAATTTTCACGGTTGCCTTACAAGGTCCTACTCTTTCTACAGTTTCTAATGCTGCTGCAAAAACAGATGTTTCAACTTGATCCATACTGGAAGAAATTACTATTTCTCCTGTTGACTTGCCTTTATCACTTTTTATTTCTACTTCAACACGGCCCATGCGTCCGCTTTTCTGAAGATCACGAAGATCTAATTCATCACCTAATAATCCTTCTGTCTGACCGAAAACGGCCCCTACTACATCAGATTTGTTAACGACTCCATTTGCTCGAATTGAAGCTTTTATTACGTATTTACTACTTGTTGGGTCTATATTCATATTTAACCACTTCTTGCTTTTTAGCCCTGAACCAAGTGCGGATTAATCCGTCTTAAAGCTTTTAGCTAAGAACCAAAAGCTGATATGAATTGATTACCGTAAATGACCCAAAGGCCTAACTTTGCTGGTAGTGTGGCGTTATTAAAGTTAGCGGTGCTATTTTATGCATCCCTTTTCGTGCTAAATTAGTGCATTCTGTCACTTTGATAGCTCAGCCCCGAAGCAAGCACCCTATGGTGAAAACTGGTGCGCTAAAATCTGGAAGGTTTGAAACTAAGGATAGGGGTACGTTCGGATTATTGTGGTTTACTGATTTTGGAGAAAAGTTTTGGGAAGCATGTACTACTGTTGATGACGATGCAAAAATAAGATTGAGAAGTAGCGGTTTTGATGAAATGAATTGGAGTGTATCTTTCCGTTTCGCAGGATTCAAAGCTAGACTTTCTGCAATGAAATACAAAGGATTTTTTGGAAATCCTCGAAATTCTTTAATAAAACTCAAATTAGGTTCTGAGAATCCTAACGACCTAAGAATGTTTTTACAAGCACTTACCACGAAATTTGATAAGTCTCCATGGAGACTAAACAATTGGAAAAAGGCTGAAGCCAAAACTGGTATGAGCAAAGAAGAAATTGTTGATGCTTGGGCTAAAGCAATGGGAAGGGAAATAGACGAAGAAGAAACTGAAGGTAAAAGTTGGACTAGTGCTCTATTTGGTTCTAAACCAAAACAAGAAACAACTGAGGATGATGAAGATATAGAAATTTTTGAAAATGAAGAGGGCGAAGATGTGCGTATGAAAATACATGGTTCATTGGAAGTTGAAGGTAACGAATATGCAATTATGTCATATGCCGATAGTTTCAGCTCTGAATTTGAAATAATGAAAATCATACGTGGAAAAGGTGACGATGTCTCTTATTCTAATGTAGAGGATGAAGAACTTTATGAGGATCTTAGTGAAGCTGCAGCACAACATTTAGAATCGATTGGCGCACTATAACTGAATTGAATATGACTAAAGAACTGGATTTAGAATCATTAAGGCATGGTAAAGATCTCGTAAAACGAGGATTTGCAAGAATGCAAAAAGGTGGAGTTATCATGGATGTTGTTAACGCTGAACAAGCAAAAATTGCAGAAGATGCAGGGGCTGTAGCTGTTATGGCTTTGGAACGTGTACCTTCAGACATTAGAGCTGATGGTGGTGTGGCAAGAATGTCAAATCCTAATATGATTAAGGAAATTATAGAATGTACTAGTATTCCTGTAATGGCAAAGTGTAGAATTGGGCATACTGCTGAAGCTAAAGTTTTGGAAGCATTAGGAGTTGATATGATTGATGAATCGGAAGTTCTAACACCTGCGGATCCTTATTATCACGTTGTAAAAGATGATTTTGCAGTACCTTTTGTTTGTGGAGCAACTTCTCTTGGAGAAGCTGTTAGAAGAATCTGGGAGGGATCTGCAATGATTCGAACAAAGGGAGAAGCTGGTACAGGAAATGTTGTCGCTGCAATGAGACATGCACGATTATTACAAGCCGAAATCGCTGCAGTTCAAGCTTCTACAAAATTAGAAAAGATTGCTACCCGTATGGTTGAGAAATTCTTTGTATTAGATGAAGAAGCAAAAGAAAATTTAGGAGAATCTGCAGGTTACAATGCATTTGGGAAACCTAGGAAAGATATTGAAAGTGAAGTCACTGAAATTCTCAGTGAAATCAAGAAATTAGGGCGCTTGCCTGTTGTTACATTCACTGCTGGCGGCATCGCCACACCCGCTGATGCGGCATTAATGATGCAATTTGGTATGGATGGAATATTCGTAGGATCTGGAATTTTCAAGTCTGAAGATCCAACTACAATGGCTAAAGCCGTTGTAGAAGCAACAGCTCACTTTGATGATGCTAATTTAATAGGAAAAGTGTCTGAAGGATTGGGTGATGCTATGGCTGGTTTAGAAGAATCTAAACTAGATACTAAAATGGCAAAACGCGGACATTAATTCTAATTATTCTCACCTTTATTATTTAGAGGCCGTTTTGCCACAAATCATAAGCTTTGTAAAGGAAACTTCCTGCAAAAATAAACATTGCAAAACCACAAATTTTCAGTGTTAATAAATATCTATCAGATGAAAGATTTACTTGTGCTTTGCTGAAGAAATATGCCAACGTTATCTTGACAATTACAATACTAAGAATGAAAGAAACTGCATATGCAAAAGGTGCAATTGGTTCTGTATCTGCTGCAGTAGCCATCAATGGACCGCCAATTAATAACCAGAAAATATACGCATTAGGATTCAATAGATTTGTTAGAATTCCTTTCTTTAATGATTGAGTTAAGTCTACGTCAGTGGTATCAATATCTGGAATTTCAGGATTAAAACATTCCATTCCCATCCTAGTAAGAAAAATAGCTCCAATTACAGCTATCCCACAGAAAACTAGAGGTTGATTTGCTATCCAACCTGCCATAAAAATACTAAAAAGTATCAATGGACCATCAGTAAAAATTGGTGCTGAAGCAGCTCGCATCCCACCCCTAAAACCATTCGTCAAAGTTTCTTTGATGACTGTTGTCAGAAGTGGTCCTGGCTTTATTCCTTCTACTATACCTAGTGTAACGCCAGCAATAGCAAGACCAAGGACTAGGTCTGTTTCCATATCCTAGTCCCTTGCTTTTCTACTAATCTATTTAGAAAATAAAGAATCTCTGTAAATGTATCCTACAGATCCAACAGATAGTAATACAACGGCAATTATCATTACCATAGATGTTACGTCTGAAGAGTCATCCTCTGCACTTACTGTTAGAACCTTAGAAAGCTCATTTTTCTCTTGACTCTCATCAATTAAATTTGTAGAATCTGCTACGACATAGATTGTATGTGCTCCTGAAGTAGTTTTCCAATCAACGGAAACGTTCATACCATTTTCAATACCGTGACTTAAGTTACTACCATGAACTGATACTGCGCCTATTTGTTCACCAGTTTCGCTGTCTAAGAAAAAACCAACTTCAAACTCACCGCTAACATTCATTCCCAATACCTTCACTACAGCCTCTAAAGTTACTGTATCTCCTTTAACTGGGTTATCATCACTGAAAGTTAATGATGAAATGAAGATATCTGGTCTTTGTTTCAGTGCTGGTTTAATATTATAAGATATAACATCTGCATTGTTTGCTTCATCAGTTACTGTAAGAATAACATCGAAGCCTTCAGGATATTCAGTTAGATTAACAAAAGTGTGCTCCATTATAGCTCCAGTTCCATTGGTTCCATCACTAACTTCCCAATTATAGATCAAATCTTTATTTGAATTATCTGACGATCCACCTGCATCGAAAATAGTAGGGGCACCTTCCATCGCAGCATTTACGACCATACCACCTGTTTCATTCTCGTATGACCAATTGAATTCTGCGCTTGGATTAGTTACATCATTTACAGAAATAGGCATTACCTTAGAGGCGCTATTACCTGCTGCATCTGTTGCAGTTAAAGTAACATCAAAACTTCCTGGGTTTTCAAATATATGACTTACAACATCACCAGTATCTGTACTTTCATCCCCAAAATCCCAACTGTATGAATCAATACCTACAGCATCACTTGAAGAAGATGCATTGAAAACAACCATACTGTAATCTTCATCAACATTAGAAGAATTATATGCTGTTCCTTCATCATCTGTATTAGATTTTACAGTCATAGTGAAATCTGGTGCTGGAGCTGCTCCATCAGCAATTATGTCTACTGTTGCTGAGTCTGTTGCACCAAATTCATCAGTTACTGTTAGAGTAACTGTACCACTTTCTGCGAAAGATTCTGAGTAATCTGCGCCACTGGATGAACCCCAGTCGTATGAAATTCCGCCAACTGATGAGGTTGAAGATGAACCTGAAAAGTTCACTTCAGAACCTGCTGCTACAATGTGACTACCATCTACATCAGTAGTTCCTGTTACATCAATAGAAGCTGAAGGACCTGGATTTAATTTTATCATGCGGTCACCAGACATTGGAGCCATTGATTGGCCACCATTTGATGGCGCTGCATTAATGTAGACTATACTGTCATCTGCTGCTGAATTACTACCGACTTCTATGTTATGGGTAGCTGTACCTGAAACTGAAGCTATCATTGAAACTGAAGGGCTATGTTCTGCATGATATGCATAAACGTATACATCAGAATCTGTTGAAGGTTGAAGATAGTAAGTATATCCTACTTTAGTTGAATCATACCATGTAGAGGATGTTGCATCATACATGAAAACAGTTGCATCGCCTAATGGATTTCCTGAAGCGTCATATACACGAACTGTTTGCTTGTTGGTATCGTCCAAAGCATTCATTACTATGTTTACTTCATTTGTATCACCAGAAGCAGTTGCAAATCCTTCTGCATCTACTCTAATTTGATAAGTATCTGATGTAAGACTGTCAAAAGTTGCACTACCTGTTCCATCTGTTGATGCTGAGACTGTGTATCCTACAGACACACCTTCCCACCATGAATCTTCAGTAGTAGAAGAAATCAAAGAAACTGTAGCTCCACTAATTTCTTGATCATCTGAATCCTTTACAGTTACTGTAACTGAAGTTGAACCAGATGGAGCGTCAGACATAGAAACCTCTGATAAAGGTAAATCTGAAGGAATACTCCAGGAATTCAAGACTGATAACGAACCTACTTTTGAATATCTAACTGAATATTCACCATCGGCTAAATCATCAAATGAATAAGAACCATCACTTGCACTAGTAGCACTCATTGTACTTCCAGTTGCTTGATTGATAATGGTTACTGATACTCCAGATGGATCTGCTGAGGAAATGAATCCAACTGCATCATTATTTTCAGCTGAAGAATCCTCAGATATGAGTCCTAACAAAGCTCCAGAAAGGAGCATTGCTACGGCTAGCAAGGCTATTCGCGAATTACGCTTTTCAGTCATATTCTTATCTCCGGAGAGCAAACGCTCTCACTCGGGGTCCGCCGGACAAGAGAGGCATTTATAAAGATTGGTAACTATTTTAATCACTGTTTTTAAGTACTTTTATCGACGATAAAAGGCCATTTAAGAAACGAAAATTGCCGGCTTTAGAGGTGAACTTTGATTTCCTTTTGCCACCATGCTTGACCTAGCATTATCAGCATTTACAATGGATATTTTACAACCGAAGAGAGTGCTAAAAAAATTCTGAGATGCTGATAAAATTGATTCCTCGTCAACTTCCTGATTGTACTTTACTTGCCAATCTGGACCTAACGAGGGAATATCTTTCAAAACCCATTTTTTAAGAAAATCAGCTCCAAGCTTTTTTGATTCGTTAGGAATGGAAGGCATAACTGTTGAAATTAATTGATTCAATTTTACTTGCCCTCTACCGTCTGCTAATTCACCTGCAGTACGTACTGCTTCCCATTTCCATTTAGGAGCTACAATGAAAACTATTTCTTCAGGTTTTTCTATTTTTGCAAGATTGAGAATTGCTCTTGTATCTTCAAGTGTTTGTTTAACTAAGTCTTCACCTAATATTACATCAGAATTAGCTTTGTGGCCTTCTGGGAATGGTTGATTTAGAACGAAATCTTTCTCACCCAAAAGAGACCAGGCTTCTTCAGCTATATGTGGAACTATAGGTGCGATGCCTCTAGTTACAATCGACATGTACTCCTGTAAAAGTTCAGCATGTGGTTCACCAGTTCTCTGAACATACCACTTAAAATATTGAGCTAATTCAAAGAATAAAAAGCGCGTGGAGGTTCTGAATTTCAACCTTTCAGATGCTTTGTGTGCTTTGTAAGAAACATCGGCCATAACTTCCCTAAACCAATCATCTACAGGATGGTCAGTTGTCCGGCCCTTTTCTTTATTTTCTTTTACAAAAGATAGCCAATTACCTAGTTTCTTTCCTGCAGTTTCAGCAAATGATACTTCCCAATTAGGATCATCTAAGCCCTCTCCTGCATTACATAATGTAAATCTAACAACATCGGCACCATATTTTTCATTTAATTCTTTCATTGTAAAGAAATTGCCCTTTGACTTGGACATTTTTTCACCTTCAACCAATACCCAACCATTAACTGCAAAACCTTTAGGCCACTTATCTGAATCAAACATAGCAGTATGATTGAATAAACTAAAGGAAAGGTGATTCTGTATCAAATCTTTACCGCTAATTCTAAGATCGTAAGGATACCAATAATTGAATTCATTACGCCATTTTAGAATATCTGCTTGTGCTATATTTGTTTCTTCGGATGCTAATTTCGTATTGCCAGCTCCAAAAATTGCATCGAACAATGATTCGGTTAATTGCTCTTCATCTAATTCTTTTAGATAATGTGCTACCGTGTAATATGCCATGTAAATTGTTGAATCACTCAAAGATTCAATTACCCAAGAATCATCCCAAGGTAGCTTAGTTCCTAATCCTTTCTCTCTAACGCAAGCCCAATTTTTTAGCCATTGTAGTACATATTCAAACTGAGCACGAGATTTTCTAGGATACAAATTCATTGATTTCAATGCTTTTTCAGTAAGTTCTGTCCACTCTTCATCTCCATATGCTAAGAACCACTGATTATCTACTATTTTAACAACGCAATCTGCGAGCCATCGAGATTGTACTGGGCCAGTTAACTCATAATAAACTACTGCTTGATTCTTTTCCACTAATTTATTTTTGACGATTTCTCTAGCTTCTTCAACTGGTTTACCTGAAACAAAATCTGCTGAATCAAGCATAAATCCATTGTTGAAACTGTGCATGTACAAATCTTGTTTAGCTTTTTCCAGTTTTTTGCGCTGTGTTTGACTTTTTATTCCTAATTCTTCACATAATTTTGGAGCTGGAAGTGTACCCATTTCACCTGAATCAAGTATAGCTATAGGCTCAATTGATTTAACAAACTCATAATCCAATCCCCACTTTTTACATTCTGATTCTGAATTCTGCAAATCTGCTAATCCCTGGAAGTCATCAGGTGAATCACTTGGTACTGAAGTTACAATACCAGAGCCTATGGAGGCATCGCAAAATTTAGAAGGAAGAACAATTACTTCACTATTAATTTGAGGGGCTATGTATTTTTTACCGATTAAATCACTACCTTTGACTTCTCCTAATTCTTTAACCTCATGACCTTGTAATGTTAGTTTGAAAGGCATTTGCTTAGACATAATCCAAGTTTCATCGCCAACTTTTGCCTTAGTGTAAATACCGTTGCCATCAACCCATATGTTGGTTTGACCGAATACTGTTTCTGGACGTAAAGTTGCAGCTACAAGATAATCTCCATCTCCCTTGAACTTGAGAAGTGTGTACTCTTGTGGTGTTTCGCCTTCACCTGAAAGCCGATCATGATCTCCTACAACTGTTTCTCTTTTAGGACACCAAACAACTGGAAAACTACCTTTGATAAGATAATCATTTTTCAATAATTGATTAAATTGCCAACGAATAAATCTATCATACGGTGGATTCAAACTAGTCGTAATGAAACTGCGTCGCCAGTCAATTGAAGAACCGAAAAGTTTCAAGTCATCAATTGCCTTATCTGGGAAATATTTTGTCCACTCTTCAGGCTCTGAAAACTTTTTGATTAAAGACTCGCTTAAACCCATCTGCTTCAATGCATTAATTTGAATTTTCTCCCCTTCTTTAACTCTTTGAGCAGCTGCGACAATTGGAGTTCCAGTACAATGAAATGCAAAGGGAAAAAGAACATTTTTGTTCTTCATCCTTTGATATCGTGAAACCATATCTGCTCTAAGATAAGTAAAGGCATGGCCTAAATGCAAATATCCATTCATGTAAGGATAAGGACAGTTCACAAAGTACTTCTCTTGGCCGTCTTTGGGTTCAGATTCAAAAACCTTAGCTTCTTCCCATTTTTTTTGCCACTTTGACTCTAACGCCTTTGAATTCACAAAACGCGAGAAGAGGGAGCATTAAAAACTTAGACAAAAGAGCTAACGGAATCCAAAAAAAGGTAAAAAAAGGTAAAAAGTAACCAATAGTAATTATAGGACCGCTCAATCCGTGTCGAACGATGTTACGTTTTGGGCCAGCAGGAATTCCTCTTTCCTGCAAAGGAAGAACTATTAGAGACGGAATTGAAGATATTCATGCACTAGGTCTTCATTGTATGGAAATACAACTTGTTAGAGGAAAATATGTTGATGAACTCGATGATTTTGAAGAACTTGGAGGAATTGCCCACTCCTTGGACATTCATATGGCAATTCATGCCCCCTATTACATGGACTTTTTGGGCAATGGATATATGCGGAATAAATCAAAGAAATTTTTGGAATTTGCTGGTGAAGTAGGAAACACACTTGGTGCTCGAACTGTAGTCACCCATATCGGACCTTACCATGGTATTTCATCTAGAGAAGCGATAGAACAACTAGTTCCTCTTTTCAGGGAAATAAGGAATCATTATTTGGAAAATAATTACAGACCGCAAATTGGTATTGA
>Ga0208408_1001152_pt1 | contig 15312 bp, 12 predicted proteins | sample ETNtaG_4_FD_185776 | JGI IMG/M metagenome (GOLD analysis project Ga0208408, IMG submission 185776) | Marine microbial and viral communities from oxygen minimum zone, Eastern Pacific Ocean - ETNP201406SV67 (SPAdes) (version 2) | ecosystem: Environmental > Aquatic > Marine > Oceanic ... | reverse complement strand
GCTAATTGATACTTATAATCTATTTTTTCAACAAGTACATTTGAAATCTCATCATTGTCATATAGAAATGTGAGTTTTAATCTAATTAGTTCTTTATGAAAATATGAAAGAAATTGTTTAAATGTATTTTCATTAATACAGAAATAATCAACTATTTCAGACTGTAATTGTATTTTTGAAGAAAATAGTATTTTAGTAAAATCCCATGGGAAAATCTCTTTTTCTTTTTGTGGCTCAATGTAATGGACGTTAATCTCACTATTTTCATTTGAAAATTTGCTTAAATTCTGTTTTTTTATTTGGAAAATATAGTTTTCATTAAAATTGAAATTTAATTTATTTAATTCTGCATATGAAACATATTTATCATAAATAAATTTGTAATTATCATTTTCAAATAGAGTGATGCTATTTTCCGATTTAAATTCTTCAAAAGATATTTTTTCTATATTAGATTTTATTTTCAATTCATCATTTATTAATGAAATGTCGCTTATCAAACTTGGGGTTACTATTAAATTAGCCACTTAAATTACTATATTTATTAACTTGTCTTCCAAAAAAATTACTTTTTTTGCGTCATTAATTTCTATGTTAAATTGAGTTTTACATATTTCTTCAGCTTGTTCTTGAGTAGTGCCTCTATCAACTTCAATAGCGTTTTTCTTTTTTCCATTAATTTGAATCACCAATTCATATGTAGGATTAGTTAATTTCTCTTTATTAGGCTTTACCCAATCTTCCTTGCTAATTTCATCATTAAAATAGTTATTGTATATTTCTGACCCAAAATGAGGGGCTAAAGGATATATCAATAAACATACATCCCTAATGATTTGGTCTTTAAGATCGGAACTTATCAATTCAGTATTATTTAAATAACTAGAAAGATTATTATTTAAAATCATTAAATCTGATACTGCAGTATTAAATTCAAACTTCTCCAGGTGGTTAGTTATAGACTCTATTGATTGATTCAATTGCCTTTCAATTTCTGTTCCAGATTCATCAATGTTGTTTTCATCAACCTTCATGTCAATTATTTGAGCCAAATTTTCCCATAATTTATTCAAAAATCGTTTAGTCCCTTCAATACCACCATCGTTCCAATCTACACCGTCACTTGGAGGAGCCATAAATAAAATATACAGCCTTAAAGCGTCAGCTCCGTGTGATTTAAAATATCCTTCTGGGTCAACAATATTACCCTTTGATTTTGACATTTTTGCTCCTTCAAAATTTATCATTCCCTGAGAAAATAAATTGTTAAAAGGTTCGTCAACGTCAATCATTTTTAAATCTCTTAAAGCTTTAACAAAAAATCTTGAATACAGTAAATGTAATATAGCATGTTCAACTCCACCTATATATTGATCAACTGGAAGCCAATCATTTATAAACTTAGATTTAAAAGGCTCTTCTGAGTTTTTAGGATCCAAAAAACGCAAAAAATACCAAGAAGAGTCAACAAAAGTGTCCATGGTATCTGTTTCCCTTAACCCTGGTTTGTTGCATTTTGGACATTCAACATTTACAAATTCCTCACTCTTTGAAAGAGGAGACCCATCCGTATTTAAATAATTTTCAATTTCTGGAAGAAGAACTGGAAGATTTTTTATATCTTCAGCTACTAATCCACATTCTTCGCAATTGATTAATGGTATCGGGCAACCCCAGTACCTTTGTCTGCTTATCAACCAATCTCTTAGTCTAAATGTAGTTTTTTTATCTCCCATTTTGTTTTTTTCTAAATACTGAATGATTTTCTGACTCGCCTCTGTATGAGAATTTAGATCATTAAATTCTCCTGAGTTAATTAAAACCCCTTCTTCAACATAGGCTTCTGTCTCTACATTTTTTTGTGACTCTTTATTCATGATTACTTGTCGAATTTCTATATTATATTTTTTTGCAAAGTCATAGTCTCTTTGGTCATGTGCTGGTACTGCCATTATTGCACCTGTTCCATAATTAATTAATACATAATCAGCAATCCATAGTGGAACTTCTTCCTTGGTCATAGGGTTTATAACTTTTAAGTGTGTGTCTACACCTGATTTCTCTTTTGTAATTGACATCCTTTCAAATTCCGACTTAGACTTTGCTTTTTCTATATATTCTTTAATCTGATTTTTATTATCAGAAATTTTTAATATGTTTTCCATAAGTTCATGTTCAGGAGAAATAACTGCGAATGTCATGCCAAAAAGAGTATCTGGTCTAGTGGTAAAAACTTCAAATAAAATATCAGAACCACTGACTTTTAATTCGAATTGTGCACCTTCTGACTTTCCTATCCAATTTTTTTGCATAGTTTTAACATTTTCAGGCCAATTTCCAATTTTCTCTAATCCAGTTAACAACTCTTGAGAATAATTTGAAATTTTTAGAAACCACTGATTTAGATTTTTTTGAATAACTTCTGTTTCACATCTCTCACAGTTCCCATCTACAACCTGTTCGTTTGCTAATACAGTCTTACATGAATTACACCAATTAACCGGTGCATCTTTTTTATAAGCTAAATCAGCTTCGTACAGTTTAATAAAAAGATACTGTGTCCATTTGTAATAATCTTCAGAATGGGCAGCTAGTTCTCTTTCCCAGTCATAAAGTGACCCGAGTCGAATTATTTGATCTTTCATATTTGTAATTCTCTCTTCGGTAAATTCTCTTGGATGAATCCCAGTTTTAATTGCTGCATTTTCAGCTGGTAAACCGAATGAATCCCAACCCATTGGAGATAAAACATTAAAACCATTTAATAATTTATATCTAGTAATAACATCACCAATTGTATAGTTTCTAACATGACCCATGTGTAGATCACCTGATGGATATGGATACATACAAAGGTTGTAGAACTTAGGTTTTTCTGAATCAAAGTCGCATTCAATAATCTTGTTACTAGACCAGTAATTCTGCCATTTCTCTTCAATTTTTTTAAAATCAAAATTATTCATATCTATAAACTTCCTGAAACTTTGGAAATATTTTTTCCACCCTTGATTTTTCTAATTTCTTATCAATATTAGACAACTTATTTTCAATAACAGAATAATCTTTTTTTAAATCATTTATAGCCAAATTTAATTTATCAATTAAAGAATCTACATTTTCAAATAAATATCCTGTATCACTATCTATATAGGTATTCATGGGCTTAACATCTCTTGTTAAGCATATTTTTGAATAACTCATAGCCTCAAGCAGAACTAAACCCAAACCCTCTGAATACGATGGAAAAACAAAAATATCTACTTCGTTAAAAAATTTCTTCCTATCTTCTACATACCCAAGAAAATTAACATTAATCATATTTTTATCATCGATAGTTCTGACTAATTTATTAATATAATCAGCGTTACCGTAGCCCCCAATATTTACCTTTAAATTATTTTCATTTAAATTAATACTATTAAGAGCTTCTAGGAAATCTTCTATTCCCTTATTTTTATTTAACCTTCCAAGGAAACCTAGTGTTAAGTTATTTCTGTCTATTTCTTTTGGTACGTTTTTATTTACCCAATATGGAATAACAACAACATTTAGAGAAGAATTTAAATTGATAATCCATTCTTTTACTTCATCAGAAATTGCTATTACTGATGAAGCATTTTCCCAACACTTAGATAATCTTTTCATAAATATTTTTCGAAAAATATTACTTATTTTATTTTTTTCCAAATATGTATCATGTTTCCCGTGAACACTAACGATCCATCTAATATTAGAAATTTTGCGTGAAATTTTTTTTAAAAGAAATATCATAAAATCACTTCTTGGTTGATGTGAATGTATTAATTCAAAACGATGTTTTTTTAGAAAAGTAGCAAGAGAAAAATAAGAAAGGACATTGAACATTCTAGGATCATTTAATCTTTTAATCTCTACTCCTAAATTTTTCAACTCACTCTCAATTGAAATTATATTTTTAGTGTCTGGACCTATAGCAACTATTTTTAACGAGTAGTTATTTTGTAATTGTTCTTTAATTAAATCAAGTAGATGGGTCTCTGCCCCACCTCTATTAAGCGAATTAATTACATGACAAATTAACATATTAATCTTAAATTCTAGGTGTTATCCAGGTTGATTTAGGAGGAAAGATATAGTTTTCTTTATAGAATTCATTTAATTTAATAGATGTGAAACTTAAGATATTTTCATTATTTATGTCGTTATCGTTTGCAAAAGGACTAATAAAGCCATTTTGAAAACATTCTCTCTTAAAGTTATATAAATCATATATATCTAATATTTCTTTTGAAGAGAAAATATCATTATCTATTTTTAAATAAAATTTTGAATTTGAATTAGTTGTAAAGTTTTTACTTTCTAAAATATTCATAAAGTGAGCTTTTTCAATAATTATTTCAGAAAGATAAGATTCAATGTTCACGTCTTCAGAAGAAACAATGATAACTTTGATTGATAAATCAATGTTGTTCCGAGCTATGAAATCAAACCTATGATGACCATCAAGGAGAGTTAGTAAATCAATATCTAATTCTTTACTCTCAAGCAATTGTAATGTTTCCATATCAACAGAAAACAACAAAGGTTCGAATTCATTAATTAATTTAGTGTCCTGATCTTCAATTGGGGTTGATAGTTCTTCATGTAAAATAATTTTTAAATTATTTTTTTTTGAAAAATTTATTTCAGCTTCAACTCCTGTAACATTATATTCTTTAAATTCGTAGCTAGAAATTTTACTAATTTTCATTTTTTGTCAAAAAATCTAGAAATAAAGTCTGATAAGTAATTTACCATTTCAGAATCTACAGCATTATAAAGGCTTATTCTTATTCCTCCAACACTTCTATGTCCTTGGATTCCTACAATATTGTGTTTTTCAGCTTCACTTAAAAACTCTTCTTCTAAAGAATTATCTATAAAGTTAAATATTATATTTGACCTACTTCTAGCAAATTTAGAAATCGGCAATAGTAAATTTTCATAATATGTTTCAAGTTGCTCGTAAAGAAGACTTGAATGTTTTTTTGATTGTGTTTCAAAAAAATCTACACCCCCAGATTTTATCATCCACTCACTAACTAGGTAGAGTATATAAACAGAGAACGTTGATGGCGTATTCAAAACAGAGTCGTTATCTGATAGTTTCTTTAAATTTAAATAAGAAGGGTTGTCTATTTTAGGTAAATGAGTTTTGTCTCCTATGCATATTGTTACTCCAGGTATTCCCATATTTTTTTGAGCTCCTCCATAAATATATATTAAATTATCCCAATCAAAGTTATACGATCCAATATCTGATGACATATCAACAATTAGTGATGGGTGTTTTATATTTTTAAAATCTCTTATCTGAATGCCGTTTATTGTTTCATTTGAAGTTACATGTAAATAATCTAATTCTTTGAAGTATTTACTATTATCTTTTGATAATAATTCCTCAATTTTTGAATGGTCTATATTTATGCTTTCTGTTTCTCTTACTAGTGTAAAATCTTCATACGTTTTTTTGCTCCACTCTCCTGTTACAAGACAACCAACATTATTTTCAACACCATAATTGTATGGCAAAAAACTATTTTGATACGTTGCCCCACCTTGAAGGAGTAGAATAAAATAATTATCTGGAATATTTAATAACTTGGTTAAGTTTATTATTAATTTTTCCATTATTTCTTTGTATTCTTTGCTTCTGTGCGAAATTTCTAATATAGACATTCCTGAATCTTGATAATTAATTATTGAATCATTAGCCTTCTTTATCACAGAAGGATGAAGTTTTGCTGGACCAGCTGAAAAATTATATTTCTTCATATTTAATCCTATCTTTAAATAGAAAATTATACGCTATACCAATAATTAAACCATAGTATGAATTAACTTCTTCAATAGGACTAACAAAGAAAAATAAAATTACAAGAAGTAAAAACATACTCTTCAAATTAATTTTTTTTGTATAAAGAAAATGAAAGATAAATAGGAATAAGAATAAAGGAAACATAACTCCAAAGGCTTGAGTATAAAATACAAACAAGTTTTGTACATTCATTTTATATTTGACTAGAGAATAATTTCCCGTTCCAAAGTTTTGTGTACTGTATCTTTGAAGTAAATACTTAGGTAAAGTTCTATTAGAGAGATACATCTCCTCATTAACTTTTAAAGAAGAATACGACTGAAAATCTGAGTTAACATTACTGAAGCTTACAGGATTAACAAATTTGATTGATGTTAAAAAGTATTTGATGACATTTATTCGGTCATTCCCTAGTTCAATAACTGGTTCGTAAATATTTGAATCAATTTTTAATTCTCCGGAACTATTCATATTCTCTACGTCCTCTTTATATTCCATACATTCATTGCTTTGAGGGTTTAAATTACATTCAAATACACCAAAAGTAGAAAAAACAATAATCAAACCAAAAAAAATAAGAAATTCGAATTTTAATTTTCTATTAATAAAATATTGAATTAATAAAAAGACTAAAAAGATAATACAAAATAACTTCACATAATTACTTCTTGTAAGGCCCAGTGCTATACCCGAGAAAACAGAAACAAGTAAAGTTTTTCTATTTACTTTATATAAAAATAAAAGAACAATTGGAAATAAAAAAGTAACTAAGAAAACTGGCTCTCTAAAGGTTCCCATAGCTCTGTGTGGTTCAGATAACCAGAATATAGACTGATCAGATTCGCGATATATATTTGTATTTGACCTATTTCTTAATGGTTCATATAGGTCAAATATTTGTGCTATGAATATATAGATAGTTGCTATTGAAAAAAAATAGATTAAGTATTTTGAATATTTAAAAAATAAATCTAATTTTTCATTTTCCAAAAAATTAAGAGTAAAAAATAATACGGAAAAAAATGATATCAAATTAAAAATCCTTAAGGAAATATAAATCAGGTCAGAACTGGTTGATTCATAAAATACTATATAAAATATTTGGGGAATTAAAACAATAAAAAAAGTAATAATTAAAATATCTTTTGTATTCTTAGTAAAAAGATTTCTATATTCAATTAAAGATAAAGCTAGCAACAAACTCATCCCTATCCATGAAATTGGAATAGAAAATATTTCATAAGCATCAAGAAAAATTAATATGATTGAAGAAAATATAACTATTAAATAACTAGTATCTTTATTTAATTTCATAATCTATATGATAATGTCAATATTTTATGATTTTAATTTTTTCTTATATATGAGATATTCATAAGACTTTTGTAAAATCATCGCAGCAGATAGTGAAATAGCAATTCCTCTTGATGAATAAATATCAGCTAATGGAATAGCTAATAATAAAAATACAACTGAATAAATTAACCTTCCATATGCATGGTAAGAAATTAAATCATTAAACAATAAATATTGTCTAATCCAAAATGTATATAGGTAAAATATAAAACCTACTAACAAAATTAACATTGGTATATAAGATTCGAGAAACTCTTCTGTTCCAAGAATTAAAATTATATTTTTGCCTAGAACAACATACATTATTGAGATTACGCAGCTTAATGGAAGTAATATTTTTTTAAAAAAAATATTGATATCAAAATTTGAAGATGAATCCTTTAATTTATTTTGTAACCATGGATTAAATGTAACAACTATATAATTAAATGGCTCTATCAATTTTTTAGCAAATTTATATACCCCAACAGATGAAAGATCGCTAATAACACCTAAAAGAATCACATCTAGATGTTGTGGAATTAAACCTACTATCTGATCAAATCTAAGTTTTCCATAAGATTTTTTAATTCTTTTAAAATAACTTATTAACGATTCAAAATTTATTATTTGAAATTTAGCATATTTACTCGCTAAATAAACACCAAGTAAACCATAAGTTGATGAATAAATTGTTTGAGCAATAAGATAGTTCTCAATACTTGGATGAACAGAAAATAAAAATAAAATAGCTAAAAACCTTGTAAGGACAGTTAAAAATTCTAAATATGAAAAACTTTTCATCTTTCCATGAAATATTAAAATTGCTTTTGAAGTTTCAGAAAAAGTTTGAACAATTCTTGAAAATAAATACAACAAAATAACAGAGGTTACTGTCTGTATTCCAAAATAATTTCCAAGTTCACTATAAAAAATTAAAAAACAAATAGTAAAGGAAAATAACCCTATAAAGAAATCAAAAAATAATGAATCAGTAAAAATATTCTGTCCTTTTTTTAATGCAAGTAAAGTAACATCACTATTTCTAGAATGAGTAGCTCTAAATATCAAACTAGGCAATGTAATAATTAAAGTCACTGTTCCAAAATTTTCTACTCCCAACTGTTTAACAACATAAGATACTTGAAGAACAGAAATTATTGCAATCAAAAACTGTGAACTTATCAGTTCTTTAGTTTGTAAATATATTTCTTTAATATACAAAAATCTCACCAGTTTCTGTGGAGCTGAGGGGATTTGAACCCCTGACCCCGTGCATGCCATGCACGTGCTCTACCAACTGAGCTACAGCCCCATAATTATAAAGACTAGGCATATTGATCTACTAGATTGCTATCAAAATACAAATCTTCCAAATTATAGTATTCTCTTGCTTCTTCAGTAAAAAAATGTACAGTTGCACTACCAAACTCAATTAATACCCAGGTTGAATTTAACCCTTCTGAATTAAATTCTTTATTGTTTTCTTTTGCAAGTAACTGTAATTTTCTTACTGATGCATTCATTTGGGCTTTTGAATTAGAATTACATAATATAGCTATATCCGTATAGTTGTTCTCTTTAAGATCAAAAACTTTAATATTTGTACATTTTTGGATTAAAAGAATATCAATAATACTATCAAGAAAAAAAGTATTTTTGCTTATATTTTTCTTTTCTTTCGACACTTAATAAATATCTTACCATGTAAAAAATAATGACACTATTCTTAATTATGAGGATAGATTTGAAAAAAATAATAATCGTCGGGGCTGGTGAAGTAGGGAACTTCTTAGCTTATAAGCTTTCTAGCGAACAGCATAATGTTACTTTAATTGAAGAAAACCAAAGTAAAGTTGAAGAACTCAACTCGTCTTTAGATGCTTTAGTTATACAGGGAAATGGAGGAAGCCCTTCTTCTCTTATTGAGGCTGGTGCCGAAGACAGTGATTTAATTATTGCAGTAACAGATAATGAAAATGTAAATATGCTTTCTTGCTATATCGCAAAAAATATGGGTACAAAAAAATCATTTGCTAGAGTCCAAGATGGCTCAATGAAAAATGAGCTTGAAGAATTAAAAATTGATCAAATAATAGACCCATCTGATAAAGCTTGTGATGAGATTGAAAAACTACTATCTCGAGCAGGTATTTATGATATTTATGAATTTGGCAATGGTGAATTATTATCCATTGGTGGTGTACTTACACAAGATTCTCCATTACTTGGAAAGAAGTTAATGGATATACATGAATTTGGTGGAAGAGAAAATTGGCTTGTTACCGCTTATGTCAGAGATAAAGAATCACTTATTGCAAATGGTAATACACTTCTTCAAGAAGAGGATCATGTAAAAATAATTGTAAAGAATAATGATATACAAACTGCTCTTTCGTTACTTGGTATTAAGGCTAAAAATAGAATTAAAAAAGTTGTTATTATTGGTGCATCTAGAGCGTCTGAACTTCTTGCTAAGAGATTGCACAAAGAATATGAAGTTATTGTTATTGATGATATAGAGTCTGACTGTAATAGAATTGCTGAAAATAATTCAAATATTATTGTTGTTTGCAATGATCCAAAAGTACCAAATAATTTAACTGATATAGGCATTGATGAGGAATCAGCAATCGTAGCACTAAGTAAAGATGACTCAAAAAATATAGTTTGCTCTCTAGTTGGGAAAGCTTTAGGTGCAACTGAGATAATTACAAGAGTAAATAAAATAGACTACATTGAGTTGCTAAAAGAATCCTCTATTCAAGCAACAATTTCAACAAGAATTGCTGCAGCTAATTCTATATTGCAAGATGTACGTTCAAGCCAAGTTACGTTAGACATATTATTTGAAGATACTGATATAGAAGCTCTTGAAATATTATTAAGTACCGACTGTCCAATAATCGAAAAAACTATTGCAGAAATTGATCTTCCTGATAATTGCTTAATTGCTGGGGTTACAAGAAGAGAAAATACATTTATTCCTTCTGGTACTTGGAAATTTGCTGCTAAAGATAAGCTAGTAGTATTCACTCATCCACATTCTATAGAGCAAGTCGAAACTCTTTTTTGCTAAAATACAATGTTTAAAATTATTGCATTCATTAATTCAGCAATATATCCTGTTTTAGCTATTGCTCTTATACCTTCTATTTTATATGCTTTCTATCTTGAGGATTACAGTTTTGCTATTTCACTCTTATCACTGCTATTAATTACTTTGTTAGTAGCTTTTATTGTTAGAAAAAAAATAATTCCTTCAAAACAACTAACAACAATCCAAGGATTTGCAGCTGTTGGTATTTCATGGATATTTATTTCATTATTTGGTACATTGCCTTATGTTTTTTCAAATAGCAATTTGAGTTATATTGATATACTTTTTGAAACAATCTCAGGATTTACAACTACTGGAGCTTCTATTTTATCTGATATAGAATCCATTAATCCTGCTCTATTGCTTTGGAGATCTATTACTCAATGGTTAGGAGGAATGGGTATTGTTGTTCTAACTATATCTATTTTACCTTTATTAGGTTCTGGTGGCATTAACTTATTTAAAGCAGAATCTCCGGGACCAACTACGGATAGACTAACTCCAAAATTTAAAGATACCGCTAAATTACTTTGGTTATCTTATGCAGGGATAACATTATTAGAAACATTACTTCTATACTCTTCAGGATTAGATATATTTACAGCTTTAAATCATTCTTTTACAACACTTTCAACAGGAGGATTTAGTACACTAAATTCTTCTGTCTCTGAATTTTCTATTCAAGCTAAGTGGATAATTATTATATTTATGTTTATTGCTGGAGTTTCTTTCACTTTGTTATTAAAAAGTTTTAGAACAATTAGGACTTTAATTGAAAGTACTGAATTTAAATTTTATCTCTTTATAGTTCTTTCAACCGCTGTTATTTTTATTCCACAAAGTTTAACTATTAGTGACACCTTTAGTGAGGGTTTAAATACAGCCTTTTTTACAGCATTAACATTAATAACAACTACTGGCTTTACAAATGCAGATTATCAGCTTTGGAATGTAGATTTTAGGATTTTTATACTCGGACTAATGTTTTTAGGCGGAATGGCAGGTTCGACAGCCGGTGGAATTAAAACAATAAGGGTCATAGCTTTACTTAAATCAGTAAGGAACGAAATAAGAAAAATTATTTATCCAAATGCAATATTTAAAATCAGAATGTCAAAATCCGTACTTCCGGAAAAAATGATTGAATCTGTACAAACATTTTTTATTTTATACGTTTCAATATTTGTATTAGGGAGTTTTGCATTAAGCACTAGTGCTAATATGTCTGGATTAAATATTTCATTTGAAGGCATCTTAAGTGCTGTAGCATCAGCAATGAACAATATTGGTCCAGGATTAAAAGAATTTGGTCCAGTAAGTAACTTTTCTTTTCTTGATAGCTATTCAAAAATGATCTTATCATTTTTAATGATTGTTGGAAGGCTAGAAATATTCCCTATTGCAATATTGTTTTATAAGAAAACCTGGAAATCTTAATATATCTGATTTTCTTTTATATAGTTTTGTATATCTAGAGGAAGCTTCCCGTCAATAATTTCTTTTTTTATTATCTTATTTCTAATTCCAGTAGAACTTATATCTAAATTATCACCTTCAATTAAATTGAATTCAAATGGAAATTCTTTTTGTAATTTTTCATTAGTTACTTCATCTCTTGGTGCAACAAGAAAATTAGTTAATAAATATATTTCTTTATAATCTTTCCAAGTATCTATAGAAATAGCAATATCCGCACCAAGTACGAAAAACATATCTTCTTTTTCTATGTTTAGTTTTTTAAGAGTATCAACTGTATATGAAGGTTCATTTACAGATTTTTCAATATCACTTAATTCAAATAAAGGATTGTTGTTAATGAGTAATTTTGTCATTTTGTATCTATGTTCATATGAAGTCTTGATATCTTTTTGCCAAGGATTACCTGTAGGTATAAAAATTACTCTATCCAAATTATATTGATTAACAGCTCTCTGAGCTATTTCATAATGTGCATTATGTGGGGGATCAAAAGTTCCACCTAAAATACCTGTTTTTTTCATTTCAACATCTTTTTAAAATCTATATTGTTCACAAAATCACGTAACTGATTATAATTCCGAACTTCAGAGGTTGTTTTAGTTATTCTTTCAAATTTTCTTATTTGACTGTCTCCTGTATTCCAATATTTTTTCTTTTCAGGATTCATCCAATAAATTTTTTCAAATTGATTATATAAATTATTAATAAGTTCTTCGGGTATATTTCTATAATTATTTCTTCCATCTCCGATTACAATAAGACTCTTTGTTGTGGAATTTAGCTTTTTATTTTGGTCTATTAAATCTTCAAATGATTTTTCGTAATCAGAATGTCCATCACTTTTTACATAACTATTCCAATTATGTAAAACTGAATCAATTTCATTCTTTTTTAATTTTTTCAGTGTTTTTGTTACATCTGTTAAGCCATCTATAAATACAAAAGCTTTAATTGAGCTAAATCTACTTACCATCCCAAACAATAAAGTAATGCCAAAAAGTGAATACAAAGCCATAGAACCACTTATATCACAAGCAATAATTAGATTTGGTTTTCGTAGTAATTTTGGTCTCATTATTATTTTTTGAAAGATTCCACCAGTTTGCATAGATTTTCTAATTGTTTTTCTAAAATGCAATTTTCCCTTACTAGCTTGTTTTATGTGTCTTTTAAATTTTATAGCTAATTTATTTCCTAACTTATAAGTTTGTTCTAATAAAACCCTTCTTTCATTTGGGTCTGTATAGAGAAAATCTAATTCACCTAACTGTGCCTTTGGTTCAAGTTCTGATGGTTGATATGAATCTTTTGCTTTATTTCTTTCCTCATTCAATATTTCTAATATCTTTATATCTAATAAGTTATTAAATTTATTTTTATTTATTAAGTTAGTCATAGAAGAAATCTCATCAAACTCATAATTACTGAACAGCATCATAGTCTCTTCATATTTAAAACTTTTTTTTATTTTATTCAACCAATAATCATTTGATACCGGTCTTGAAAAATCTATATCACCAAATTTTTCAACTATATTTTTTACAAGACTATTAAAATTTTCATAATTCCCTTCGTTTAAATCAGAAATAATATCATATAAATTATTATCTTCATGAGAATATTCATTTAGCAAGGAATAACTACTTGAGTCATTATTTTCAATTGAATACTTGAAAAATCTATTAATTAAACTTTTTAGATGAATTTGTTCCTCTCTACTTTTAGGAATTAATAAAAATAAATATAAAAGTTCTTTTTCAAAATTCTTTAAATTCTTTAAATTCTTATATTCGAAAAATACTTTAAGCTGATCAATTGGAATAAAATAGTTATTATTTTTGCAAAATTCAGAAAAATTTAATATTTCATTCTTGGTTAAACTCATTAGACTCTTCTAGTTTTTCTATATACTTATTTTGATCAGATTTATCTTTTAATAAAATACCTAGATTAGACCTTACTGATTCTTTATTTTTTGAATTATTGTATTTTACCCACTCAACAGACTCGATTAAAGAAGGAATTTTATTTAGGTTTAAACTTCTAATAAATGATACTAGAGAAGCATATTTACTAGCTTCTTCTTTATCTATATCATCAATGCTATTCATGAAAACTTTAGTTTCTATATCTATAGATGGAAAATCCAAATAGAAATAAATACATCTTCTTCTAAGAGCATCTGATAACTCCCTTGTACTATTAGAAGTAAGAATTGTTATCCTATTTTCATTCCCCCCTATTGTCCCGAACTCTGGAATTGTAACTTGATTTTCAGCTAGAATTTCCAACAGTAACGCCTCGAACTCTTCATCTGACCTATCAATTTCATCGATTAAAAAAAGTGAATTTTCTTTAGTAGTAAGAGCAGTTAATATTGGTCTTTTAATTAAGAACTTTTCATCAAAAAGATTCTCATTTTTTTCACTTTTTTGTATTGATAAAAGTTGCTTTTTGTAATTCCATTCATACACTGCTTTATCTTCATCAATTCCTTCATGACACTGAAGCCTTATAAGCTCTAAATTCAGTAATGTAGAAAGTGTTTTCGCTAAAAAAGTTTTTCCTGTACCTGCAGGTCCTTCAATCAATAAAGGTTTGTCTAAAAAAATTGCAGCATTAACAACTTCAATAAGTTCCTGAGTAGCAAAATAGTTCTCTTTTTCTAGTGCCTCAATAGTTAAATCATTAATTTTCATTTTCTTATTGTTCCTGACCCTTTAACAACATATCTTTCATTTGTTAAAGATTCTAATCCCATTGGCCCTCTTGCGTGGAGCTTCTGAGTACTAATTCCTACCTCAGCACCAAAACCAAACATCTCACCATCTGTAAATCTAGTAGAAGCATTGATAAAAATAACTGAAGAATCTAAAGATTTAGAAAATTTATTCGCTACTTCATTGGATTCTGAAATTATTCCTTCAGTGTGTCCTGAGGAATATTTTTCTATGTGATGTATTGCTTCATCTAAATCATCAACAATTTTAATTGCTAACTTTAAATCATGGAACTCAGTCATATAATGCTCATCATTAGCTATTTCAAGATCAGGTAAGTCACTAGATATTACTTCATCAACAAAAAGCTCCACATCCTTATCAATTAGTTCTTTTATAATTTCTTTACCCATTTCTTCGTATATGGATTTATTTAATATTAAAGTCTCAAGTGCATTGCAAACCCCTGGCCTTTGAACTTTTGAGTTAATAATTATATCAATTATATATTTAGGATTTGCGTCACTATGTACATAAAGATGTACATTACCATCTCCATCTAAAATAAATGGGACCTTAGCATTATCTACTAATGTATTAATTAAACCCCTACCGCCTCTAGGTACAATTAAATCAATATACTCAGTTAGTTTCATAAATTTTATTGTGTCTTCTCTTTCCTTGCTCTTAATAAGCTGGATAGCATGTTTATTGATTTTATTTTTCTTTAGTGATTTTTGTAGTGAGTTTAGTATCTCAGAATTAGAATCTAAACAATAGCTAGATCCTTTAAGAATTACAGCATTTCCAGACTTGATACAAAGTGCTGATACATCACTCGT
>Ga0208408_1001151_pt1 | contig 15313 bp, 9 predicted proteins | sample ETNtaG_4_FD_185776 | JGI IMG/M metagenome (GOLD analysis project Ga0208408, IMG submission 185776) | Marine microbial and viral communities from oxygen minimum zone, Eastern Pacific Ocean - ETNP201406SV67 (SPAdes) (version 2) | ecosystem: Environmental > Aquatic > Marine > Oceanic ... | reverse complement strand
AATCGCCAATGCTACAGCCAACTAGGCACCACTTCGTGTTATTCGCTGATTGCCACCAGACACCTCGATCCCTCCAATGGAATGACTCGCCCTCACCATCCACCGTGTAACCAATTGACCTAATAGCCCCACTCAAATTCTGCTTAGACACACCTTCATGACTAACCTCGGCAATCCCTCCTTCATGACTAACTTCGGCCTGGAGAACTCCGGAAATACCCTCCAGAGCCGTTTTGACACGTGCAGAGCATCCGTCACAAGTCATGCCACCAACTTCCAGCATTGTCGTCTCTGCCACGATGCTAACTAGTGCGTGGGGCATTTGAAGTCTTTCAATTCCCGGCTAACTCCTACTGCTTATCCCCCCAAGTTCAAGACGAATACCTAGGTCGCTTGGCCGATGAGCGTGCCAGTTTCGCCCGGCAGTTTGGACCCAGTTACATTGGAAAATTCTCTAATGAAAATATGGGGCGAGGAGGGGACCTTCTCCAAATCCATCGAATCTCGGAGAAAATTTGCATCCCCATTCACCTTTCTAGAGGGACCACCCACTGCAAATGGTAGGCCGGGGATACATCATGTTCTGTCTAGGCTGTTCAAGGACATGGTATGCAGGTGGAAGTCCATGGAAGGTCACATTGTTGAGCGAAAGGGAGGATGGGACACCCATGGCCTCCCAGTCGAAATAGAGGTCCAGAAGCAGCTAGATCTGATGTCCAATGAGGCGATCGAAGAATACGGTATGCAAGCCTTCAACCAGAAGTGCAAGGAGAGTGTTTGGACATACGAAGAGGCATGGAGGGAGATGACTGAGAGGATGGGTTTCTGGGTAGATATGGAAGACCCCTATGTCACTCTTCACGACGAGTATATTGAATCAGCGTGGTGGTCACTAAAGCAGATGTTCGAAAAGGGTCTGCTATTCAGGGGTCACAAGGTTCTCCCCTACTGCCCACAAACCGGAACTAGCTACTCCACTCACGAGGTCTCTCAAGGATACAAGGAAGTCTCAGAACCAGCAGTTTTCGTTAAATTCAATCTGGTGAACGAGGAAGCTTCAGTCTTGGCATGGACGACCACTCCCTGGACCCTGCCTGGAAATGTAGGCTTGGCTGTTGGGCCAGAGGTTACTTACTGCAGAGTAAGAGTTACCGAACCACCCTCTGAGTCATGGGAGGGGAGAGGTGGTGCAGAGGTGGGGGAGGAACTTATCCTTGCCAAAGATCTGATTGGGAATGTGCTTAGAAATCATGTCGAAATCATCGATGAGTTCCCGGGAGAAGAGTTGGTAGGAAAGTCCTACTCACCTCTATTCCCCGGTGCTATTGAAAGAGGGGAATCTAAGACAGCATGGACAATCGTCGCTGCCGATTTCGTCACAACTACTGACGGAACTGGAGTAGTACATACTGCGGTGATGTATGGTGAGGACGATTACAGGCTTGGAATGGAGGTTGGATTCCCCGCACAGCACACCGTGGGAATGGATGGGGCCTTCGTCGAGGGGGTTCACGAGCTTCTCGATGGCCGCTACGTCAAGGAGTGCGATGACGAGATAATCAATCTCCTAGAGTCACAGGGAATACTGTACAGGGAGCACGATTATACTCACGATTATCCACACTGCTGGAGGACTGATCACCCCCTTCTTTACTACGCAATGGACAGTTGGTTCGTCAGGATGACTGCAGTCAGGGACCAGATACTCTCTCACAACGCAAGCGTGGAGTGGGCTCCAGAGTGGACTGGCACCAAGAGAATGGGTGAGTGGCTATCCAACATCAAGGACTGGGCCATAAGTAGGGAGCGCTACTGGGGGACACCTATTCCTGTATGGATATGTCCAGATTGCGGAAAAGAGCACTGTGTAGGAAGCATTGAAGAGATGTCCTCTATGAAGACAGAGTCCTCCCCAAACCCTCCTGAGTTGCACAGACCCTATGTCGACGAGGTTAGGCTATACTGCCCATCGGATGGCTGCCCTGGAGAGATGGTGAGGGAACCCTATGTCATGGACTGCTGGTTCGACTCCGGTTGCGCCTCGTTTGCCCAGTGGCATTATCCCTTTGAGAATGAGGATCTTTTCTCAGGCTCATTCCCAGTCGACTACATTTGCGAGGCAGTCGATCAGACTAGAGGGTGGTTCTACTCACTTCTCGCCGTAGCTACTACCGTGTTTGACGAGCCATGCTTCAGACGCTGCCTTTCACTCGGACACATACTTGACAAGGACGGAAAGAAGATGAGCAAGTCCAGGGGAAATGTTGTCAATCCATGGGATCATTTCAACAAGGAGGGGGCAGACTCGATTAGGTGGTATATGGCCACTCAGAGTGCCCCTTGGTCGCCAACTAATTTTGATCCCAATGGGGTTCGGGAATCATATGCCAAGATGTTTTTGACTCTATGGAATGTCTACCGATTCCATGTCGATTACGCAGCACTCGATGGCTTCGACCCAGAAGAAAAATCTGGGATGGTTAGTCCTTCTGACAGAAGCCCCTTGGACCGGTGGATTCTTTCAAAGACAACAGAAATGGCAGATGAATTCCATCAAAATTTTGTTTCTTGGAACTTTCACAAGGCCGGCAGGGGGTTGGAAGAATTCGTAGTCAACGACCTCTCAAACTGGTATGTGAGGAGATCTCGTAGAAGGCTGTGGGAAGAGTCGGACAGCAATGACAAGAGGGCTTGCCAGCACACTCTGCACGAAGTATTGCTGACCGTATGCAGGCTGATGGCGCCGATATCACCATTCATGCCCGATGAGATTCACAGGGGCCTAAATGGCAACTCAGTCCATTTGGCAGATTGGCCTAGTGGTTCGGACCTCGTCGACAGGGTTCTTCCCGATCGTGATTTTGGAATCGAGCAGGAGATGTCACTTGTCCGATCCTTGGCAGAGGCTGGTAGAAGAATCCGAGTCGAATCTAACAGAAGGCAACGATTACCATGCCAAACAGGATGGATTGTGGGCGGTCCTGACATCTCCAGATTCAACGATATACTGGCCGAGGAACTCAATGTGGAGGTCCTGACCACCGAGTCGAACCTGGACGCATTCCAGAAGATCGTTCTTGAACCAAATAGAAAGGTTCTGGGCGCGAAGTGCCGTTCCGATCTCCCTTCCGTCCTAGCCCAGTTGGATTTGGCCAGCCCTGAGGGGCTATTGCTCGAGATCGAGGCAGGAATAGCTGCTCTAGCAGGTTATGAGATTACGATGGATGACATTGAGATTAGGAGGGTGGAGAAAGACGGATTCGCCGCCAAGACTCTTTCATTCGAAGAAGGAGATGTTTCTATCGTTCTCGATTTGCACACGGATTCGAACTTACTATCAAAGGGTCTGGCTAGGGACATAACACGCAGAATCCAAGCCAAGCGCAAGGAAATGGATCTCCAAGTTGAGTCTTCGATCAACCTGTCTGTATGGGTTGAAGGTATGACATTGGAAAACAGTGATTGGGAGCATGTAGTAACAGAGACTAGGGCAGGGAGACACTCCTTGAACGAGGGCAAGCCATCAAGTGATGTAGATGTCTTCGAGGTCGATGGCGCCACCGTGTCTTTCGTCATTCATTAATTGGCATTATTCCAATAGGCATGTATGACTCTGGCAACAGCATTTCGACCCCAAACAGTGGATCCGGATCAGTTGAATCATGATATGCAATGAAAGAACCGCCGTCCGGTAGAATCCCCATGCTGGCAAAGTCGAATCTGATATCATTGCCTGCTCCCGATGTGGAATCAAGATCGCCCTGTCCTAGATATGTGAGCATGTCCGGATCCAGGCTCTGCGAGAATTCTCGGACGTGAAAGGCTACATCGATGTCTGGACCATCCGCACTCTGGAACCTCACGTTCAGTACGAAAAGGTCGTGCACACCGCTGGAGTGAAACTCCCACTCCTCTATTTCCGTGGCCTTCTCTGAAAGATTGTACTCTCTTTCCTCCCAAGTCTCTCCTCCGTCCCAGGACATCTTGTGCACCAGGGAAGTCTGTCCTGCAGTGACACAGTGGAGGGCAGTCGAGGAATCGAAGGCGCAGTACTGAGATGGTAGCGAGGAGCCATTCAGAGTTACTCCAGTCCACCAATTAAGGGAAGTGTCCAGATAGGCATCACTCCCATCCAGGAAGTAACTTGGAAAATAGAGTCCCCCCGATGGGACCGGAAAAGCTCGCATCTCTTTGTGCGGCTTTGTGAAGTCCCACTCCTGTCCCAGACTATCGGGATTAAGATCGACCTCCATCACATCGAGGCTTTCGTCTCTGTCCGGGAATCCGAAGTAGTCGTAGTTCAGTCCATCCGTGGAAATCTGTCCACCAATGTTCTGGACCTGGTGCCAGAAGTTGGAAATTACCAAGCTAGCCCACGGGCCGCTTCCATACAGTCCCCCATTGATGGGGCCGATAACCTCAACCTGCCAAGAGCGATCATAGAATGGCTCAGGAGTTCTGTTGAAGCACCAGCTCCATTCTGCATCCTCAGCATCGTAGAAGAAGGCATAGAACTGATCCGCCCCACTGGTGCTCGGATAGGGGAACCAACCCATGGAAATCAAGTCCCCGTTAGTTGCTTGAACTATGCTCCCCTCCCCCAGCCCCTCTTGTCCGGGCACTGTCGGTTTTGGCTCCATGCATCCTATCTGAGAGAAGATTGAGGGTTGGTACTCTTGCCAAGTGATGCCCCGGTCTTCCGACCAAGTGGGGTACTCTCCTCCGAAATTGAGAATCCAACCCTCCTTCGTGGCTGCTAGGTAGTGCTCGCAGCAATTCCCCCCATGTTCATTACCGAATACAGACCAAGTCGCGTTTCCCCATGTTTGGTTCTCGAATGGGTCAGCCACAACAAAATCCCGGGGATCTTCATGCCCACTTGGGTCGATCAGGTAGTAGTCACTATCCCAGTCAAAGACCTCTTCCTCGGAGGCCAATTCCTCCAGACAACCCGGGAATACGAACATTAGTGCGACGGTGAGAGAGGCAAGACAACGTCCCAAACTCGGCGAAATCACGGTTTGCCGTAATGATGGTATTATATCGCACTTTCATACAATTGATGTTTACTCAATCCTCCAAGAAGCACCATCGGGACCATCTTCGACAACAACGCCCATTTCTGCTAGCTCACCTCTTATTTCGTCAGCCCGCCCCCAGTCTTTTGCCTCCCTTGCATTAATCCTCTCAGTAAGAAGACTCTCGACCTTGGGGGTGATTGCTTCTTTCACACTTTCACTATTTTCCATTATGGCTAGGACTTCCTCATCCGTCGGCAACAATCCAAGAGCACTACCCGCGAACTCCGAAATCCAACCAACTGCCCCTGAAATGCTCTCTTCGTTATCTCCGGATTGGAGTAGTCCCCTTAGCCACTTGGTCACCGCTTGAACCTCCACAAGCGCAACTCTGGTGTTGAAATCATCATTCATGCCATCTTCGAACCTCTTGGCCGCATCTGCCAGGACGGGGAAACCCAGCCACTCTCCACTACCATGGCCGGACAACCCTTCCCCATAGGAGCTGAGTAGCCTACCGTGATGATTTTCTGAGTCATCAATCATGACTTGGTTGAAGTCCACGGGTTGTCGGTATGGGGCGTTAATCAGCGTGTACCTCAAGACTAGAGGGTCAACACGTTCCAATGCATCAGAGATAGTCCAGAAGTTCCCCAGAGACTTGCTCATCTTCTCACCATCGATGTTAATCATTCCATTGTGAATCCAATACTGAACTACTGGATCATGGCCCAGGCAACACTCAGATTGGAAAATCTCGGCCTCGTGATGAGGGAAAATTAAGTCAGAACCGCCTCCGTGGATATCGAACCTTTCCCCTAGGTGTTTCAGTGACATTGCAGAGCACTCAATGTGCCAACCAGGCCTCCCATCGCCCCACGGGCTTTCCCAGAATGGCTCATCCGGCTTAGCCATCTTCCATAGGGCGAAATCCCGATGAGCCCTCTTGCCGGATCCAGTCTTATCCACCCTCCCTCCAGCGCCTGATCTAACCATCTCCAGGGTTTGCCCGGTCAGTTGCCCGTACTTCTCTGGAGAAGTATCAATCTCGAAGTAAACTCCATCCTCAGACACATATGCATGTCCTTTTTCGACAAGTGACTCTATCATTAGGATGATTTCTGGAATCGTTTCCGTCACTCTGGGATAAGCATCCGCTCTAATCACGTTAAGGGAATCCATCGACTCAAAATAATCGGCTATATTCCTATTCGCCACTTCTAGGAAATCAACACCCTCTTCATTGGCGGCAGCAATTATCTTGTCATCCACATCTGTGAAGTTTGTGATGTAACTCACCTCAAATCCACTCTTTCTGAGCCACCTCACTATTATGTCGAAGGAAATTGCCTGTCTAGCATGTCCAATGTGGCTTGGAGAGTATGGCGTGATTCCACATGCGTAGAGGCCAACTTTGCCTTCCTCGATCGTAACCAAATCTCTCTTTTTGCGAGAACGAGTGTCGAAAATCCTCACTGCCACTACCTATTGACATGGCACTTCGAACATCAACCCCTCGCTGCTTCGATAAGGCTGGAGAACAGTAAGTCGTGACCCTTCCGTTCAGGATGCCACTGGACTCCGATGCAGAATTTCAAGTCCCTTCTTTCAACTCCTTCAATCAGGCCATCGTGCTCGGCTCGAGCTGAAATTTCCAGACTTCCGGCGTCATAAACTCCTTGGTGATGCAGCGAGTTAACAGTAAATGACTCCCCCATTATGCTGGCCAAATGTGTCCCTTCATCGACGATCACTCCATGCTCAGTAGACGCCCCGTCGAACCCACCATGCCCCTCGTGACCCGGCGTGGTGTCAAGATGCTGGTGCATCTTCCCCCCGTGAGCAACACTGAGGATTTGCATACCTCTGCAAATCCCTAGTAGCGGCATATTCCTGTTTATCGCCTCCTTAATCAGCCCCATTTCGGAGTAATCCTGTTCCAGATAGAATTCTGTCGTCATAGGTCCAGGCTCTTCCCCATAATTTCCCGGGGAGATGTCCGGGCCCCCAGACACGATAATGCCATCAATAGAATCCAGAAGGATCGTCATGTCTCCAGCTGGTGGGATGATCAGGGGGACCCCTCCAGCTTTGCAGACCATAGAGATGTACGCCGACGGCAGGATTGCCGCCTCCCTTGTCCAATTGCCGTAGGAAGCTTCCTTGACGAAGCAAGTTATGCCAATCACTGGTTTCATTCAATCACCGATGATTCTCGTTGAAGCCTAGCATGCCTGAATGATCTTATCCCCACTATTGTGAACGAGATTCCAACTTGTAGGAGGAGAAGGTGCGACACAATCGCCAACCACGACATCCCTGCAAATCCAGTTGCTACTCTTGCCCCCCCAATGACCATAATTAGCGCCATAACCATGCAGGCGTGCATGTAATGGTGCCTGTTGGAGGGGTTTCTCTCAGAGAGAAAACCGAGCAAAAGCATCGGCAAACCCATGAATGCTGGAATCAGAGCAGTAATTGATGGGGGGTCCGAGCTTTGGACGAAATACGCAATCCCGCCCCACAATGTTAGAACTGCGCCGTTTAGAATTGCGATACGGTGGACACTCATTCCGAGCACTCTGAACTCTTCACTCATGAGGAATCGAAGAAGAAGAGACTAATGATTGTCACGCTACGAAACTCTGAATCATTGCTCAGTCGGCCGCGCAATCTTCTCCTGTATCTCATTGTCCTTGGCGACTATCTGCTCCCAGAGAATCTCTGCCACGTCTTTGACATCCATCTCTGCTCCTAATGCATCTAAACCGTCCTTCACCATTATGGAGCAAAATGGACAACCCACTGCCACGGTGTCACAACCCGTTTCGGACAATTCCTTCGCCCGAATTTCATTAACACGCTTGTCCGCTTCCTCTTCCATCCACATCTGGGCGCCCCCCGCACCACAACAGAACGAATCACGCCCACTTCTCTCGGCCTCAATATCAACTCCTCCGATTACATCCCTCGGTTCGTCGATGATTCCCCCAATCCGACCAAGATAGCAGGGGTCATGGAATGTAATACTCTGTCCGTTCTTCTCCACTCTAGGTAATCTACCCTCCTCCTGCAATTTAGCCAGTATCTCTGAATGGTGGAATACCTCTAGTTCCTCCCCTCCATAATCCGCGTACTCTTTGCCCAGTGTGTGGAAGCAGTGTGGACACGAGGCAACAATACGCTTCACCCCCAACTCTTGGAAAGTCATCATGTTAGTTTCAGCGAGCATCTGAAACAGGTATTCGTTCCCAGCCCTACGTGCCGGATCTCCAGAGCATCCCTCTTGCATTCCTAGGATTCCGACATCTAGTCCAGCCTCCTTCAGGAGAGAGATTGTCGATCTTGCAACCTTCTGATTTCGTTCATCGAAGCTTGCTGCACACCCAACGAAGTAGATATACTCGGCCGGCTCACCTATTTTGACATCAAGATCAGCGGCCCAGTCGGCCCTCTCATGTTCCCCATATCCGTATGGGTTCGAGGCCGACTCTATATTTCCCATTGCGGTATTGAGAACTTCTGGATACTCCATCGTCTCCATCATTGCATTCCTGCGAAGATCTGTTAGCTTAGGGACGTGCTCAATGTAGAGAGGGCAGATATCGACACAAGCATTGCATGTCGTGCATGCCCATACTGCCTCTTCGGTAATCCTCTGCATCATCGTCTCCTCTGGAGTTTCACCGGATAGCAGAAGTGGTGCGTGCTCATTGGCATAGTCCCTCACGTCATGGATTACCTGCATGGGATTGAGCCCCTTGCCAGATGCATATGCGGGACAAACGTCCTGACATCTAGCACAAGAAGTACATGACCAACCGTCAATTAGTTGCCTCCAAGTGTACTGCGTGTAGTTACTTACTCCGAAGGAGTCGATGTCCAAGTCCTCGAGCGGAACTGCCTTCCCATCACTCCCTAAGGCAAGTGGGCGCATCTTGGCAACTGGACCCGTGTCGTGGAAGAATACGTTTGGAACGGCCATGACCAAGTGCATGTGCTTGGAAAGAGGAATTAGGAACAGAAATACTGAGATTGCCAGCATATGAAGCCAATAAGAAGCTACTACTGCCCCATCTGACAGCCCAAACTCACTGAACAGGTGCCCAATGGGCTCCCAGAACGAACTTGGGCTTTCCTTAGACTCGATCATGAAAGAAGTCGTAGTGATTGTGAAAATGAGTAATAAGATTACATTTCCTTCTAGTTGCGATTTTCCCTTGAGCTTCTCAGGAGTGAAGGCCACACGGCGAACAAACGCCGAGACGCATCCGATCAGCGCCATAGTGTATCCCAGTTCGACCATCCCATTCCATGGTCCAACGACAAATTCTGGCAGCAATTCGCCAGAGAAGTAATTCGCTGTTGCGAGGTCAAACATATCCGATGCGAGCATCAAGAATCCCCAGAACATCAGAACATGCATGGTTCCAGCAACCCTGTCCCTGAGGACCTTTCTTTGCCCTAGCCATCCTACGATGAACTCCTTAATTCTAGGGCCCCATGAGTCGAATCTTGAATCCGGCGAGCCAATCATAACCAGACGCGTTGCTTTCTGTACCTGATACGTGAAGAATCCTATGGAAATCGAGGCCATCACTAGAAGAATCATCCAACCATCAAACGGACCGTAAGTCTGCAGAAGGGGATGAATCATTGGCACTCACCGGGGTTAGCCCGATTACCTCGCCCACAAACAAGACCTTGAAACAACCGCTAAATAGGCCAACACTCATGTCCTAATGTGCCAGCCATCAGCCATGCCGAGTGCGTTTGCTCCAGGAAAATGCATACTCTTTGGAGAGCACGCAGTGGTATTCGGGCATCCAGCTGTAGCCGTAGCAATCGATCAGGGAGTTAAGGTCAGCATCGAAGAGTCAGGCGTCTGGAAACTCGAGGGGTCGCCATTTGAGCCCTCAAGACACCCTCACATCTCCCATATTATACGGAACATCTTCCAGTACTCGGGACCTCCTCTTGACATTGAAGTGGACAGCTCGCTTTTCTCAGCAGCAGGGATGGGGTCATCCGCTGCACTATCGAACGCCTTCGGAGCAGCAATGTACGCTTATCTAAATCCGGACGAGGAAATCGATCCTGTAAAACTAGCCAAAATGGCTCATTCAGCGGAGGCAACCGCCCAGAAGGGAAGGGCTAGCCCAACAGATACGGCTACCAGTGCACTTGGGGGTTGCGTAGTAGTCTCCGGTTCCGAGGTGCCGGGAACAAGGCATGTTTTCGACACCAGTCTGGAAACTCCGGAGGGATCTAGGAAATGGGCCATCAATGCCGTTGACATTCCACTGGGAATCAGAGACGCATGGTTAGTAATTGGGTACTCTGGAACAGGTTCTCCCACAGGAAGAATGGTCGCCAAGGTTGCAAAGCTAATTTCGAATGTTCCCGAAAGAATGGGTGAGATGGAAGCAATTGCAAACATTTCGAGAGCTGGATTAGCTGCTCTTTCGGCTGGAAATATAGAGGGCCTTGGGATGGCCATGGATGCCTGCCACGAAAGCCTAAGAAAACTGGAAGTAAGCAGCATTAAGCTAGACCAGATGGTCAATGCGGCAAGACCCCATTCTCTAGGGGCAAAACTCACCGGATCCGGAGGTGGGGGTTGCATGGTAGCCCTAACACAGGATCCGACCAGAGTTTCCGAGGCGATTGAAGTTGCTGGAGGGAGGCCTTTGACTACCAAATTGGGCGCACAAGGAGTCAGATTTCTATAATTCCGAGAAATGAAAATAGGGACCAGAAGAATAACACTCAGTCATATTACCATTTATAAATGGGCAGACGGTCGACTACCTATGCTCAGCGATGAAGAAAGACTCACCGTAGTGAATGTAGTGGCCTCTACCAGAGTAGCGGAGGAACTGGACCTCCCAGACATAGCCATCCAGTTGAACTGCGAATATGAACCAGAGCAGTTCCCAGGTGTGGTCTATAGGGTAGTTGAACCCAAACTTGCTATCCTGATGTTCAGATCAGGCAGGGCTGTCTGCACTGGAGGAAAGAACGAGGACAATATCCAGACTGGAATCGAGAGGATGATCGGTGATCTAAGAAATGCCGGAATCGAAACGTGGGATCTGAAGGATGTTGAGATAGAAGTTCAGAACATGGTTGCAACCTACTCACTTTTCTATCCCGAGGACTATGGGGAAGTCGCTAGGATGGATGACATCAACACCAAGGTAATTGATGAAAAAGACGGTGGAATTAGGGCTGCGACTGATGAAGAGGTAGAGAACGAGGACTCACGAATAAGGGGTATACTGCAAGGAGAGCCACTAGCTGCCCTCCCGAGAAAACTCAATCTCAACAACCTGACCTTCCACCTGCCCTTCGACAAGGTCGAATACGAGCCAGAGCAATTCCCAGGGCTGATTTACAGACTTGACTACCCAAAAGTGGTGTGCTTGATATTCGGTAGTGGCAAGATGGTGATTACCGGTGCGAGGCACAAGGACGAGATCCTCGAGGCGGTCGAGCAGATCAAAGATGAGCTAGCCGACCTACTCTAGTCGTTGAACCAACATTATTGGGAAGACCGGCATGCGAATGCCATGCGTCTGACCTTACGCGCCATTCTGATGGTGGCAGCCTTGGCACTCGCGCCTATTGCTTGCTCCTTGACAGTAGACGACTTCTCTCTCCATTATATTGGGGCAGAAGATAAAGCAGTCCAAGCCAGAACTAACTCGATTGCAGATGTTCCAGACTGGAGGGTTAATGACAACTGGATGTACGACGGGTACCTCGATGTTGCAGATTTCGTGGCAGAATCCGGAGTATCTACCAACGTAGAAACTCTGGAGGGATCTCTTGACAGAACAGTTTCTGACATATATCTTTACGAAATTGAAGGGAATGAGGCCCTCGTCTACGAAGTCGAGTCAGTGGGGAATTACGAGTCCGACGGCCCAATCGAGATAGATGGGATTGATGGCTGTCTATACGTTGATATGCAGACTATAGAGATTATCAGAGTCTCAGATCTGGCTACTTTCTCCCAGGATGTCACAATTGACGTTTACTTCGATCCGCTATTCTTCGGATGCGCCGAGTGGCTCAGGGAAGATATAGGGGAGCTCAGTGTCATTAACACCTTCGAACCTCCATTGGAGAACTACGATTTCCCTCTTTCAGTAGGCGAGAGCTGGGAAATGGATTACGTTCAGGAAACCGAATACAGCGGCTCTAGCAATTATGTAGATATCCCGGATGACTCTAGCGATTCGAACTCGACAAGCTGGACTGTAGTCAGCCAGGGCAATTCTGGAGTTGCATTTCCGGGATGCTATCAGTCATTCAATGTGACTTCTTTCGACTCAGATGGAGAAGAGATGGGTTACAACTGGTACTGCCCATCCATTCGGGGAGAGGTGAAGAGCTCAATAGAGCAGGCATTTGGCTTCATTGCCGTTCACGAACTGGTTAGCTACCAACCCGTCTCCAGGGGAAAGGAGATCTGGATAAACGTCGAGTATCCGCTTTCCCCAACTGACATAGAAATTTCGGCATGGATAAATGTCACAGAACAAGGACAAGCCGTGGCAAATCAGAGTCTCCAATTCCGATACGAGTCAGAGCAGCAGTTTCAGAATATAACTACTGATGAAAACGGCTCTTATCATCTGAATTTCAACTCTGGCGACAATCCTGACGATACTTACGGATCAGGCGAGCTAGGAAGTCACGGCCTGATAGCATGGACCCATCTAGGGGGCAAGATTCTCGGCACCAAGTCTCTGGTGATTGATTCGGAAGTCCATGAGATAGATTTGGTCACTAGATCATCAGCAGTAACCGTGCATAGGTATAGGCCATCCACAGGAAATGAAGTTACTTTGGACTCATCAATAGGCTTCTCTTCTATTTCTGGAGACATTCTGACATTCTCCGTCCCAGTAATGAATCGCGGCCTGATCCAATCGCCTCACTCCACCATAGTGGTCAGTGCTCCCGATGGCTCCGAGGTTTCGGGAACCGTCCCCCCCCTAGCAAGCCTCCAGGAGTCCAGAGTGCTGGTTAACTGGACCGTCCCACAATCACAGCCCTATGGGAATGTATACTTGTTCTTCGAGGTAGACCCACAGGGGGAGATTCCTCAGGACGGGAACCGGTCAAACAACCAAGGATCCTTCGTTCTTTATGTCGGAGGCCTCCCAATCGCTGGCCTCTCAATTCCAAATGAGTCGCTTACAAACGAAGAAGTGACATTGGATGCGAGCTCTTCTTACGACTCAGATGGCGGCACAGTGGAATGTGAATTTACTATTGAGAGAATCGATGGCACCTATGCAGTGTTAATCGACGAAGGCTGTATTGTTGTCTGGTCTTGGGAGGATGATGGAGTCGTTTCAATCTCGGTACTCGTGACTGATGAGGAGGGGGATGAATCATCTGCGAATTTGACAGTCACGATTCAGAACCGGCCCCCTGTGATTTCTATTGGCTCCGATTATGATGAGGTAATTGTCACCAATCCAGTTACCTTTTCAGTAACAGAAAGCAGTGACAATGACACCATGAATCCATCGGCACCAGTTGAGATACTCTGGAATGCCGAATGCTCCGAGGGCCAAGTCGGCCAGTCATGCACGGTGGTCCCAATGGTGGAGGGGGAATTCACCATCGGAGTAATGGCAACAGACGATGATGGTGCAACTGCCTTTGCAGAACACTCAGTAATAATAACAAATATTGCACCCTCTAACCCCGTAGCAGAGATATACCGAGGGGAGGAGAGGCTCTTCCCCGATAGTCGAGGAGTATTTTCACTATTCGAAGGTGAAGAGATAACTTTCTGGGGCCAGGCAGATGACTCGTCAAATGACATCGACACCCTTGTCCACATATGGAAACCCGATGCTGAGTACAACCCGGAGATCAACTACACCAGTAATGGCAGCAGGAGTACTCTGTCTGGAGTCTCATACAACACATCCGGAATGCACCTAGCAACTCTCCAGATCTTCGATGATGATGGGGCGGAAACTGAGGTTCTCATAGTCCCAATCCAGGTTGCCAACGTAATCCCTGAGATTTCCCCCATGACCACCGCGTTAGGTGATTTGGAGGAGGACGAGGCGTTCACAATTAGCCCAGTGGTGTCTGATACCGGAAATGACACCGAGAACCTCGTCTCCTGCTTCGACCTTTACCCTTCAATAGATCTTGACTCGGATGGGAACTCGGAGAATGACTGTGACGTTCAGTCCGAAATCCTAGTCCACTCATGGCCGGACTCCAACTCAGCCCCAAGTTCGATAGTTTTCCATGTCACGGACGATGATGGAGCATCAGAATCGATAAAATTCTCCTTCATTGTGACCAACTCGCCCCCAGAGGCCTTCGCCTCTGCCAGCGTATCCAATCCAACAGAAGGAGACACAGTGATCCTCTCTGCGAACGGCACAGTCGACTCCCAAGCAGACATGGAATCCTTGGAATTCCACTGGGACATTGACATTACCGTAGACTCAGATGGGGATGGAAACCCAGCAAACGATGTGGACTACAAAGGCAGGTGGATAGAGTTCTCTTACGACTCAGGGGGGCCGAAGAAGGCACAGCTAACCGTGCTTGACGATAGTTCCAGCCACTCAGTCATCATGGATCTACAGGTGGCCGATAAGCCCACCACAATTTCGGGGACCATTCAATCAAACATCGGCCTAATCATCATCATGATTTCTGTAGTCTCGTTGGTTGCATTGGCCTTCACACGATCCTCTTCTAAGGGCCAAGAAGAGGTCCCAAAAGGCCCTCAGGAGATGGACATGGACGCTGCATTCGATGAACCTAAAGATCTCCTAGTTAGCACTAATCCATTTGAAGCGACCCCGGAGACGGCACAACCTCTGGAGGATGCATCCATTCTGGAAGGACTAGATGAGGTCCTAGATGAACTCACTGGACGACAACCGACGGCTAAACCACCTTCAGAATTACCTTCGGCACCGGATCTCGTAGAGTCAAAAGCCAATCTCGACCTCGAGGATATAGAAGCACTCTTTGAGGAGTAGTCGTCTCGCTGTTCGTGGTCAATCTATTCAGGCTTCTCGGGCTCCCCAATCCTAGCTCTACGCCGAAGGTCAAATCGGGGATGGGGACCGAGGCAACAGAACCAGGACCTAGGGCAGGTAATAGATTCCACGATCTAGGCGAGTCAAGGTGGTCAGAAAGGACAGAGAGAGTCACTGAGAGGCCGTCCCGTAGGGTGATCTACATGGAGCCAGATGACCTACACAGACTACAGTTTGACGGAGTGGAGGGGAATCTCT
>Ga0208408_1001150_pt1 | contig 15323 bp, 18 predicted proteins | sample ETNtaG_4_FD_185776 | JGI IMG/M metagenome (GOLD analysis project Ga0208408, IMG submission 185776) | Marine microbial and viral communities from oxygen minimum zone, Eastern Pacific Ocean - ETNP201406SV67 (SPAdes) (version 2) | ecosystem: Environmental > Aquatic > Marine > Oceanic ... | reverse complement strand
TTTAAATTGGTATTATTACCCGCCAGTTGTGATCCATATGTGTTCAGTGTTTGTTGAAAGTCTGTTGAGTCTGCTACTACTGATGCTAAAAAGGTTATCAACTGGGTGTTTGAATCTCTTACGGCGGCACTGGCAGTTGCCAAACTACTGTTTGTTCTTGCCCCTGCTTCCAAAAATGAAAGTGTATCTTTTAAACTTGTAAAAACAGGTTTTGAACTGTCCTCAGTTTCTAAAAAGATATTATTAAGTGAACCTAAATGATCATTTACATCTCTATTTTTTTCTGCTGGAGTAACACCATATGCGTCTGGTATCATTATTTGTATAGTTTGAACCAATTGCAGTATTTCTAAAAAAGTTGCTGTTTGTGGTTCACCGGATGGTATTGGAATGATTGTACCATCTAGGATTGTGTTAGTGTGCCTAATTACATCGTTAAAATATCTACCAATGTTAAGATGAGGCACATTATTGATCTCATCCTTTAGATCATTTTTTTGTGATAGAGTTAATACAGTATTATCTTCAATTGCTGTGTCGGCGTCAAAAGAAGATTTAATCCAAGAATACCCATCGTCCTTATCAATATTTTTAATATCATTGATAGCATTTTCTAAAGCCTGATTTGAAAAGTTTGGTGTTGATTCTACAAGAGTTTTTAATCCTTTTTTAACTGTCATCTTTGTCCATTCGCAAATACATTTCGTGAACCTTGAACCATATATCCCAGGTCTGCAGAGTCAAATTTTCTTGCAATTGGTATTCTTTCAGCGAACACGTTTGGTGATCCTCTGTTGATTACAGCAGGATGGTTTATACAACAAGGTCCTGGTGGACAGGGTGCTGGTATTGTGTGTTTCTTGAGTGGATCTGGCGGCCTAGCAACTCTTATTCTGTTTGCGAAAACAGTACGGCACGATGCAATAACTCCTACGAAGAATGTACACTTGTGACCGGTTTTTGCTAAATCGTTGTTTCTTGATACTGCTGGCATAATGTATTATTTATAGTAGTAGAAAACCGCTGTTATTATAACTTAAATTTGCTGAATTGGCCTTTTTTCACGTCTTGTTTTATACCACCAACGATATAAGATTCTACCTCCGTCTCTTGAGGAGCCACTTGTAGTCCTTTAGAACTTAACCAATGCTGTGTCCACGGTAGTGGATTTTGTGTTGCTGGTATATCAAATAAAGGATCAAAACCTAATGATCGTAATCTTTTATTAGCAATAAACTCTACATACCTGCATAATAGTCTTTCGTTAAGTCCAATAATTGAGCCATCTTTGAATAGATATTTGGTCCATGCTTTTTCTTCTTCAACTATTACCCTAAACATTTTAATAATATCATCTTCACATTCTTTGGCAACAGTTCTCATTTCTCTATCATCACCTGCTAACCAATTTTTAATAATATGTGTTGTTAGATTTAAGTGTGTTGCTTCATCTCTAGCAATTAATGAAAGTATTTTTGCTGAGCCTTCCATAAGTTTAAGTTCACCAAATGCAAAAGTACAAGCGAATGAAACATAAAAACGTAAACCTTCTAACCAATTTACATTGGCTACTGCAAGATATAATTTTTTCTTTAATACTCTTGTAGAACCTTTTTTATTAACTTCCCATTGTTTTGCATACTCAATAAAATCATCATAGTATTTTGTTACAGAAGTTGCTCTTTTTAATATTTCTTTATCATTTAAAATTGTATCAAACACTGCAGAAGGATCAGAGTATACATTTTTCATTATGTGAGTATATGCTCTAGAGTGTAGTGCTTCAAAAAAATCCCAAGTAACAATACAACCTTCTAGTTCAGGATTAGAACAATAAGGTAAAAATGCTAATGCTGGTCCTCGTCCTTGTACTGAATCTAACAGTGTCTGGTATTTTAAGTTTGCTGTGAATATATGCTTTTGTTCTGGTCTAAATGTTTGATAATCAGATCTGTCTTTTTGTAAACTAACTTCTTCAGGTCTCCAAAAATATCCAAGCATTGTTTGATTAATTTTATCAAATTGTGGATATTTGAATATATCATACCTTTGTACGTTTTGATCTGCACCAAAAAACATTGGTTCTTTTGTGAAGTCGACGATTTTCTGGTTAAAAATAGTTTTACTCATTATGTGTATATTTAATTATATTGTGCAGGCATCACAGTCTTCGTCACTGTTTACGGCATGAACTTCTATTTTAGTGTCTACTTTAGCATGGCCATTTACGATTGGTTTATTTGATAATTCTAATTCAACATCTTCCCCATCATCATCTTCTATTACCGCACTTAATCCTGCTGGTTGTACTGCCTCTTCTTCGCCTTTAAAATCATACGTATTTTGATAGTATACAGTTTTCCAACCATACTTGTATGCTGTCAACATATCTCGAGCCATTATAGATAACGGAACTTCGTTGTTCTCATATTGTAATGGATTGTATGACCAGTTGCCTGATATTGCTTGGTCAAAATATTTTTGCATTACTGCTACAATGTTAATATATCCTTCATTGCTAGTCATATCCCATAGCAAGGTATAATCATTTTTAAGTTTAGGATAACCTGGTGCAATTTGTTTTAGTGGACCTTTTTTAGATTTTTTAATTGATAGTAATGCTCTTGGAGGTTCAATTCCGTTTGTTTCGTTACTAACTACAGAAGAACTTTCACTTGGCATTTGAGAAGACAGTGAGGAATTTCTTAATCCATATTTTGCAATATCTTTTCTTAAACTTTCCCATGCCATTCTTTGTTTGTGTGGTATAATTTTATCTACTTCTTTTTTATAGTGATCAATGGGTAGCAACCCGTCTGCATATTTTGTTCTATCAAATTTTGTACATTTTCCTTTTTCTTCTGCAAGATCACAACTTGCTCTTAATAAATTGTATTGAAATGCTTCTGATAATCTATCTACTAACTCATAAGCCTTAGGATCTGAATACTTAACACCGTTTTTTGCTAGATAGTGTGCCAAGCCTATATACCCTACACCCAGGCTTCTTCGTGCTTTTGTGCTTATCTCTGCCGCTTTAACGGGGTATCTTTGATAGTCTATAATTTGATCTAATGCTCTTACAGATAGATTACATAAGTTTTCCAATTCATTTAAATCTTTTAATTGGCCAATATTAATTGCAGAAAGAATACAAAGTGCTATCTCTCCTTCTGGGTCGTCAATGTGTTGAATAGGTTTTGTAGGCAATGTAATTTCTTGACATAGGTTTGACATTGATATTTTGTCTTTAAATGAACTGTGTGTGTTTGCGTGATCTATATTCATTATATAGATACGTCCTGTTTCTGCTCTTTCTTTTAATAAGTCAAAAAATAAATCTTGTGCTGGAACTTTTTTCTTTGGAATTGTTTTATCTTCTTCATATTTTAAATATAAGTCATCAAATTCTTCTGTACCAAATGCATCATATAATCCTGGTGCAACGTGTGGTGATATTAATGTTATATCTTCTTCGTTCATAAATCTTTCATAGAACAATTTAGAAATTTGTATTGAGTAATCCATTCGTCTTACTCTGTTATCTTCTGTACCTTTGTTATTTTTTAAAACTAAAACATCTTCAATCTCTGGATGCCATATTGGAAAGTGTACTGTTGCGTTTCCACCACGTACTCCATTTTGAGTACAGCATCTTACAGTTGATTCGAATTTTTTAAGGAAAGGAATAACACCTGTGTGTTGTACTTCACCTCCTCTTATTTTAGAATTAAGTCCTCGTATACGTCCTGCGTTAATTCCTATACCTGCTCTTCTGGCAACATATAAACCAATTGCCATATCACTTGAAAAGATCGAAGGCAGTGTATCATCACTGTCAACAAGAACACAAGAAGCAAATTGTCTAACAGGTGTTCTTACTCCTGCCATAACCGGAGTTGGAATATTAATTTTGTGTAATGAGATTGCATCATAATATTTTTTAACATAAGACATTTTATTTTTTTCAGGATAGTCAGCAAATAATGTTGCCGCTATCATCATATACATATCTTGTGGAGTTTCATATAATTGTCCCGAACTTCTATCTTGTACAAGATATTTGTCTACTACTTGTCGTAGTCCTGCGTAAGTGAAATTTAAATCTCTTTCTCTTCTTATCCATGAATTAAATTTTTTAATTTCTGTTTTTGTATATTTTTCTACAATGTCTTTATCGTATACACCAAGTTTTACATTTCTTATAATTAATTTTAATAAAGGAGTATATTCGTATTGTCCATGTGCTTCTTTACGTACATCATATAAAAGTAATCTTGCCGCGGCATATTGATAGTTTGGAGTTTCAAGTGTTATTAAATCGTTTGCTGAACGTACTAAAACGTTTTGAATATCTTTTGTAGTCATACCATCATAGAATTGTATGTTGGCAGTCATTTCTATTTGTGATGCTGAGACATTAGGAAGGTTTTCACAAGCCTCTTCAACTACGAAATGAATTTTATTAATGTCTAGATTTTCTTTTCTGCCGTCACGTTTGGTAATCGAGATGTTCATTGTGCTGGCGGTTGTCATAGAGTATGTTTTTTTTTCTTTTTTTTCTGTTTTCGTTTTGGATTTTATATACGTATTTATCGTATTTTGTTTTATCATGTCTGATTGTCTTTTTTCAATTTTTTTTCATCATACCATACGGTATAAACCATTCCGTCGTTTTGTTCTTTTATTATGTACTATTATATAGATGAAAAAAAATTTTGTCTAGTGGTCATATGAAATTCTTTTTGTGCAACCTAGGATTTAAGTAGTTGATTATGTTATAATTGTGACCTGGTAATCCAATGTAGCATCAGTACCAGTGCTTGTTGTTGTGTATTGTAATGCTACTGTTTCATTACCTGCTGTAGAATCTTTGGCTTCTAAAGCGGCTGAAAGAGTTACACCAACATCACCATTACTTTCATTGTAAGTATCATCATATGATACCGCGGTAGTTGATGCGTTAATTATAAGTTCCCCAACTCTGTAAGTAGTCCCTCTTTTTATTTTATATTTTATTAAAAGTGACTTATCATTCAATGCTGGAAAATCGTATATCGTAGTGGCCGACGATGTGTTGTTTGCTAAAGTTGCTTGTTTAATTGCTTTGGTTGTTATTCCAATTCCTTGTAATTCTGGAGCGGCATTTAATTCTGAACTACCATCTGCTCTTCTTAAATCTGTTCTTTCAAAAAAGTCTAGTACAGAAGAACATTCATCATTATCAAATTGTATAATTGGAACTTCTCTAATTGATCCAACACCTTCGAAATTATTTGCAACTGTTGATGCAAACCAGTTACCATGTGAAATAATATTTCTTGCTCCTGTTCCTGAATCTGCTCCAGCGGCTGGTTTAACATAAATTGCTTGTTGTCCAATTGAACTCCAACTAGAAGAATTAAATTGAACATTTCTTGGTCCTTTAGTTAATCCATTTGTTGAACCGTCCATTGATTCTCCTAACATCGCTCCATAGTATCCAATTGTAAAATCACAATTATTAAATCTTACACTTGTTACATCATAAGACATATCTACTAGTCTTGCAAATTTTGAAAATTGACATTGATCAAATACAATATTTGAACAAGGTAAAGCAGTTGTACTTCTTACTGTAACACCTTTTGAATTTGATGCGTCTGCACCACTTGCCGAATATGTTCCTTGAAATTTACAGTCTTTAAGATAAACGTGAGTTGCATTGTCAATAGATAATCCACCATATGCTTCACCATTTTTAAAACAAATTCCTTGAATTTGAATTTGTGTTGGAGTAGTTGCACTACTACCGCCTATACTTCCATATACTTGTCCGTCGTCATCTTCTGTAACTGCCACAGGTGCGTTACCACCTGATTGATAAAATATTGTTTTGTCAGGACCTTCACCTACTAAATGTGCGTAAGGTGGAATTGTTAATGAGGTTGCTATGTTGTATTGTCCTGCTGGAAAAAATAAAACTCTTCTTGCTCGTACGTCATCTTGATCTGATTCTGAATACAGTTCATCAAGTGCTCTTTGTATTGCTACTACATCTGCTGTTGATCCATCTCCTACAGCACCAAATGCCTTAACTGAAACATGGTCATCTAATGTTGCCTGTAATGTTCTACTAACATCTCCAGTAGCACCAGTTGTTATTGGTGTTGAATCTCCTAAGTATCCTTTATAAACATATGATAAAGCAGTTGTAAATCCTGAACTACCAGCTGTTACAATTTCTGTATTACCTACTGCTGGAGCTCCGTCAGCTACAGTGCCATTGCCTATGTATAATTTTTGATCGTCAATAGACCAGCCTAATTCTCCAGCCGCTAATTGCGGTAGATCTGTGGCTTTACCTCTCCTATGCTGAATTCTCGCGATTGAAACAATTGGCACGATTAAAATACTCCTTTAAATTTTGTTAACATTTAGTGTATTTATATCTATCGAAACAGTCTAGATTAAGGTATATTAATAGATAATAAAATTGTCTTTGAAATGAAAGTAATCCGTAAGTGTAGAATCACGTAGAATATCAACAGTAAGGCAGTGTAATCCACCATCCCAAAAAGTACGAAACCTGAAAGGAACCATATGAACATTTATACCATGTTGATTTAAAACTTTGTAAAGAGCTTCATTTTCTCCCAACATCAAAACATTTTGTTCATTCACTACCAAACAGTTAATGTCAAAATAAGTTTCCTTGTAATTGCCTACCCAATCAAGTGCGTATTTTATTATATGCTCATTAAATGAGTTATTCTTTTTTTTGTTAGTCACATACCAGTTTTTTGAGGAATGAAAACCTGTTGGTATTTTCTTTGTGTTTTGGAATTCGGATTTGTCTAAATGTATCACTTCCCATCCTGGGAACGTTCTTTCGTATTCTGTAAAATATTGGTTGGCTAATATTAATCCTGGTTTTAAGATTGTAAAGCATCCATCGATGTGCCCGCCATTCCATAGAAGATGGCATCTATGATTTTTGAAATACTGTAAAACATTATCTCTGAACAGTTGAATCTGCTGTGGTCTAGGTATATCGTCGTAGGCAAGATCAAAATAAACATCACGACCAACTCTGACTACATTTGAACCGTTGATTTGTAAACCTACTAAAAACCTGTTTTGAATGTCAACTATATTGTTTTGTTTGTAATAAGATACTGTATCAAGCCAAGGCCTGCCCTGATTAAAATTATCTGCAAAGTATAAATTATTGCCATGACAGAAATAAAAATCACGTGGAGTGATATGCGGTTTTTCTAACTGTCCATTAGTAATGTAATGATCAACTTTGTCATATTTTGGTCGCCTTACGACAACTTCTAATTCTTGCAATTTATTTTGTATTATTTTCAAATCCTGTTGAGTGATTTCGGTAATTTCGTGAAAACAATCTTTTACTTCAGAATCTAAATGATCATAAAAATTTTTAGGATAGCAATCGCCTAACCAAACTTCCTTCAATGAACTCCAGGAATTAAAATTCAACATTGCCATTATTTAATTCTTTGATCCATTTGATCAGCATATCACAAGTGTCTCTATATTTCACCATATCAATAGGTACTTGGTGTTCTGCGTGTTTTTTATAATAAAATTCACCTAGTATGTTGCCTTTGCCAATTATGTCTTGATCCTTCCAGTCTAAATTTTTGTAGAAATCATGTTGTGCTAACAGTGATTTCTGTGTGTTGTGAAATACAGTATGTCCATATGAAATATATTCGTCATCTGCTTCAATCTCAAGTCGTTGGAAAATTTTTTTCCAATTTGTAACCCAATTTTCTATAGAACAAAAAAAACTTGCTAATGGTAGTTCTAGTGTAGTTTTTTTTAGTAAAGGATTCCATTTAATCAAACCATCTAAAAGTTTAGATTTATAAAAAGCACTACAAACAATTTTTTTCAAATCTATATCTAATTCTTCGTGAAAATCTACAAACAATGCTTGAGCTTGTTCTATATGATGTTTTGATTCCTTATTCCAAACATTTCTTGCTATGAGATCTATATCATTCTTTTCATAGGTAATTTTTAAATTTTTTTTGGTATCTTTGATATTTTCATTTTCATGTGTTTTTGCTATTTCTAATGTAGGGGAAAATGTATAATTTAGTTGATAATGAAAATCAGTTCTATTCAGATCAACTGTATCTTCCTTCAAATCAAGTTTTAAAAACTTTTTAACAAAGTTTCCATAACTGCCGCCGAAAAAATTGATATACAGAAAATTGTTAGGCATATTTTTTACAGTATCTGTTTATAATATTGTTCAAGTTTGGCATACCATTTGCCAGTCCATTTAGCATAATCATCTACCTCGAACGTTTGATATTCATTAGCCTGTGTGCATATGAATATACGGCCAGTTTTTATATCAGTATCATACATCTTGTTGTGGGCCTCGGAGTATGCGACCAACTGCAAAAGGTAGTCCTCTACCCATTCTTTTTTCTTCAATTTTCGTGCCTGTTTAAAATCGAGTATAGCAGGCTCACCTTTATATACACCAACCAAGTCTGTTGTTCCTGCATATAGTTCTGAATAATATAATGAAACTTCTGATCCCCATACTTCACTAACATCTGTTAATCCATTGTCAATTATTACGTTAGCCATTGCGTGTGCTTTTTGATGTATAAGATTTGACCCAGGTTTTCTTTCAATACCTTTTACGTGTTTTTCTAATGAGCCGTGCATAACTGTTCCTATGTTAGCTGACTCTGTTGTAATTTGTTGTGCTTTTGCTTCACCAACTCTTTTACGCCATGCGTGTAAATGTCTCATGTCTTTGGTTGCTGACAATACAGTTGTCACAGATGGTACTTGTCTACCGTCAGGAGTTTCATAATGTCTTTTACCATCTTTAGATGTTTTAGACAATTCACCGTATGGATATTTTTGTATGTATGCGATACCTTTAGTCTTTAATACATCTTCAGAGATTTTCATTTATATATTATAGTTTATGATATACTATCTGTCAATGCTTGTTCTAAATCAGGTAATAACTCACGCCAAGTTTTACCTTTTCTAAATTGATCTTGCCTGTCGTTATATCTTATAAATGATTTTTGGAAGTGTATTTTCTTTTCATCAGACATATTGTTATATCTTAAGTTTGTTATTTGGTTGTTGTAATATTGTGTTATGCTTGAAAAGTTTTTAAATTGTTCACTAGATTTTTCTAATTCATCTGCTATCTTATCTTTATATTCTTTAGGTAATATATCGTAGTTACAGATTGTTGGATAATGAACTTGTGCCAGCCATGAAATGTTAAATTGTTTTCCAAGTTTGTTATCACTAAATTCTAACCACCATTTTATAATGTCATCTAATTGGTCTATGTTTAATAATTGTATTGCTGGACTTAATGTAATATCACCGTTTGTTCCTAATAAGTTTTTATAAAACTCTAAGTTCTCACAAACTTTTTTAAAGTTGCTAGGATATCTTATGTACTCAGTTCGTTCGCCAAGTCCATCAACACTTGCCCATACTGTCCATTGTTTTAATTTAGGCAACCATTTTGTTAATTTAGGATTTACATTTGTAAGATTTGTTGTAAGAGTAACGGATAAGTTTTTTAAAGTATCTTTTTGTTCTAAGTATTCAAATAGTTCCCAAAACTCTGGAATAACAGTTGGTTCTCCTCCAATTACTACTAGACTATTAATATTTTGAGAAATATATTCAAACAATTTATTTTTAATTTTAGTATTTTGAAACCATTTGTATTCTACAGATAAATTGTTAGTCCATATATTAACATTACCGCTTTCTTTATAAACCCAATTTAGAAAATCTTTATCGTTTTTTCCTATTTCAAGAAGTTCTTTTCCTATTTGGTTTGAGTATTGCTGTCCACACATTTTACATTTTAAATTACAAAGATTACCAAAGTGTAATTCCATTGTTGTGGGCATAATATCTACTGTCCCGTCGTCTTTGGTTAAAGCAAAGTTTTTTTCCATGTCTTGTGTTTCACGCATAGACTTGTAACCTCTAGACTCTTGGTCAACACATTTAACACAGGCTGATATATCTTCGCCATTAATCATTTTTAATCTTGTTTGTTTTACATCATCAGAGTTCCATGCTTTTTCTAATGAGTTATTATTGATGTGTAATCGATTGTTGTTTTTATCTGTAATATTATGCATAGTAGCACAACAATATCTGAAACTGCCACTCATGTGTATGTATTGATGGTTCCAGAGTTTGGCACAATAAGTGTTGCTCATAATATTATATAATTATTTAGATTTATTTTCGTCTACTCATTGCCGATTTGGCCATCTTTTTTACCACGTCAGTAGAACCTTGATTGTCAAAATCCATGTTTGGATCTGCTTCTGCTTCTTGATCTGTTTTGATTACTATTTTTTCGTTGTCAAAATCTGCAACAATGTTTTTTAGTGTTTCACCTTGGTCATACATTTGTTTAAAAATATCATAATTGAATGCTGGATAACCTATGTTGGTCATTATATTTTCAACAGCATCAAAACTTATTTCTGATGATTGGTCTTTTTCGTCAGCATCACCTTTCATGTTCGTTAAGGTATTAACCAATGCTGATTCTAAATCTTTATTTTTAAATTCGAAAAATCTCACGGGATTACTTCCCTGCTAGTTTGCCTAGGATTCTGTTTGAAGTTTCAAATACTTCTCTGGATTCTCTTTGCTCTCTGCCTTCAGGTTCTGTGCCACCTGCTTCGGCATCAGAGGCTCCAAACTCATCTGTCTCTTCTCCACCGTCTGAGTCCAGTGAGTCTAGATCTGTATCCATATTCATTGAATCATCGGAACCCATAGGATCTGATGCAACTTCCTCGCCGGTCAATATTCTTACACCGTTATCTAACTCTTGTCGAGTTGTTCCTAGTGTTGCTTCTGCTTGTTCAATAGCTGGTTGAACTTTTTGTAAGAAAGCATCTGACTTTTCTGCTCCCATTTCGTCTCTAATTCTATCAGCAAGTTCTAACATACTTTCAGTTTTCATTGTTGCTAAATCTTCTAGATACCCTGTAACTTTATCCATCATGTCTTTAGCCGCTAATATTAATTCTGATTGTTCTTCAACGCCTTCTTTTACATCTTTACTTGCCATAAGTTTTGCCGCCGCTCCTCTTTCGTCTGGACTTAATGCTTGTCCTTTTCTAAGTTTGTCTTTGATTGGTGCTGTTGCTTTGTCTAAAACTGGATTTCCTGCTGTGTCTGATCCATATTCTCTAATTGATTGATTAACAATATCTAACATACTTTGATTTTTTTGATAGTCATGATTTTTTAATTCTTGCCCAAAATGTTCATTTTGTGTAATGTCGTGAATTCTAGTTCTAATTTTATTTGCAGTATCTTCTAACTCTTCTCTAGTAAATTTGCTTAAATCCATAGTTTGATTAAATCTACTTTCAAACTCGGTTAGTAATGACTCTGTAGTTACTGGTTTTGTTAGTTCTATGCTTTGCATATTGTTATTTAGTTATTAAACACCAAAGGTAAATTGGAATATTTCTTGTATCTTACCCTTATATTCATCGGCTAATCGGTGTGCATCTTCTAATCGCTGTGTATATATCTCTTCCATACTATTATCACGTTCTTTTTGTGCCATTTTAATCATACCTTTAGCACTTGTTATATTAAACAGTTGTGAAGCAAAATGTGTGTCGTGTTCCAATACCTCTCTAGGTGGATTTTTACTATCTGCCAAATGGTGTGCCACAAGAATTGCTGTTTGTTTTAAGTTTATATCTTCATATAGTAGTTTTGCCCCAATCATGTCTGCTATTACGTAGACATATCTTGTGCCTGTGTGCTTTTTAGGTACGATTGCTATGTTGCCTATAAGGATCCCTTTAGAGAACTGCTTGGGTAAATGACGGAATGGTTTTTTTGCTACTTCTTTACGTGCTAATTCTGCAAGTTTATTTTTAAGACCATAAGCCTCAATTTGTCTTACTAATTCTTGTTTATTTTTTAATGGCATTTTGTACAAATCTAATACGTCTATTTAAAGCGTATTGCATACCGTTGTCAAGTTTTTTTCTAACAAAGATACTTTTATCTCCTAGTATCTTTGCAATTTCCACTTCTTCTGGTAATAAATCTGTGCTACGAAATGATTCTTTATCCTTGTATTTTTTAACAAATTCAACTTGGGTGTTGGTAAGGAATACTTTTACATGGGGTGCTATTTGTACAAACATATATTTGGTAATTGATGTTTAAAGTAGTTATATTAACCAGGCATTTTCATTAGGATTACAACTACTGTTGATAATAATCCTGCCACTACTGTACCTGCTGTGGCTATAATTGTTTTTGTCTGACCTTTGTGATTCTTGTCTTGATCATCGTGCATTTTTCCTAGTCGTATTTCGATCGCCGACAATCTGTCGTGTAGACCTTTGTATCTTTCAGCACATAAGTCAACGTGTGCTTCTAGGTTTGTTTTTTCTAACTCAGTTGGCATAAATTTCAATTCTTTTTTTAAATCTAATAAATCTCTTTTTACCGCTAGGTACTCTGCCTGTGTCATGCCTTAACTGCCTATGTTTGCCTGTGTTTGCCTTAATCATTACTATTTATTAATTTCTCCAGTGTACGAAAAGTACGTATTTATTGTTTCAGAATTTTGTGTTATAAAAGTTGCTGTTGGAAAAGTTGCAGTTTCCTTGCAAAAATTTAATATAGGTACTAAATGAAAGTCATCAAGTAGTTGTGCGGTTGGTTGTTGTGGTTCACCGTATACATCTGATTGCTCAACAAAAAATGCAAAGTGCCATGATATGTGTTTGCCTTCATAAGCAGTACCAAATGCACTATTTCCTAGAGTTTCATTTACTCTCATAGGTGGCAACTCCCAAGTAATGTTACCTCTCATTTGAAGTAATTGTATCATTGTATTGAAGTTAGAATTTTGATGTCGTGCAATGGTTAAAGTATTTTTGTCATGAACCACTTCACCTCCAGTTGTTTTAAAAGGAAATTCTTTTTTTAAGTTTCCGTTATCTGTTATATCAACAAGTGTGTGGATACGAAATTCGTACATTATTTTGCTTTATTGTAATACTCGTAGTCTTTTTCTAAATACTCATCTAACTTTTGTCTTAACTCTGGGTTTCTTCTCATTTCAGTTTGTAATTCAGGTTTTAATGCTTCAGCCATTCGTGTAATATATGGAACAGTTCTCCATCTGGGTTTAACATATGGAAAGTCTCCATACATTTTTAGATTATGTTCTTTGGCAAAGTCTTGCATTTTCTCATTTAGATCTGGACCAACTTTTATAAGATGTTTTACATCAACTTGGTCAATTAACTCCCATGGTGCTAGTGTAAATCTATCAAAGTGAGGCCACCATTCCATAATTTTTTCATTTCTCCACCATGTGTAATCTTCAAAACAACTTGCCCATTCTATTACACCAGTCCACCATCTGTATTCTGGTTCTTGTAATAACATAAATGCAGGTTTTTCATTTGCTTCTAATTCTTCAGAAGTCATTTTTCTCATATTGCCATGATCTTTTTTTAACCATCCTAATGTAGATTTACTTGCTGATCCACAATTATGTAACCAACATAAGTTTGATCCTGGTATGTCATATACATACGGAGTTTTATCTCTCATTTTATTTTCAGGTGATAGTATAATTGCTAATGTATTTTCTATTGGTGTTGGCATTTTTATATTATAATTTATTTTGAATATTTAATCAATAAAAAAGGGCGAACCTAATTAAAGATCCGCCCTTTTTGGTAAAACTTTGGTTTGTATTATTATTATACAACCGCCGCAGTTAAGACAGCTATGTCAGTTGCTGTAACTGTTGCAGAACTTATAGTTGCTGTAACGCTACCTGCACCGTTTAATGCTCTAATGGCCGTTTGTAACGTACCACCTGAGATTAATGTACCTAGATTATCTGTTCTTACTGTGTAAGTTTTTTGTGTATTACTATCAGCTAATGGTCCTTCTGAAAGGATGTTGATGTACTGTCCTATAACCGCTCTTGTCGCTTCTAAACCTGCTACTGCAGATCCAGATGACAAATCAGCTGTTTCAGCCGCCATCGAGTTGATAAAGTCTACAGTAAAAGAAGATGTTGCTACACCTTCTAGTTCCATATTCGTACCGTGTACAAAGTTTCCTTTTGATACTGGCATTTTTTATCCTCCAATTATCCTTATTATGCTACAACCGCCGCAGTTAGAATACCTAATTGCGTGTGAGTTGCAGTAGTAGAAGCATTTTGACCTGAAACTGCTCTAAGAGCTGTTTGTAAAGTCGCTAATGATCCACCACTAGTTGTTTCAGTAAACGTAAAAGTACCACCTGAACTTGCATTCGCACCAACAAAATTGTCAGTTCCTTCAGTCATGTAAGTCTTTTGCGTGTTTGTGTCAGTTAAAGGGCCACCTGCTACAATGTTACCGTATATTCTGATACAGTTTTCTGCAGTATTTTGGTCAGCACCTTTTGCTGTTTGAGCGGCCATTGAGTCGACAAAGTCAACTGTAAAGAATTCTAGTTCTTTACCTATGCCGTCATATTTTGATGTTGCGTGAAAAGTAGTATTACCTTCTCCACCTGCAACACTTGATCCTGTATAAGCCATATTAATTTCCTCCTATAACCTATTATTATGCTACTTGAGTATCGGACATATCTCTGTCGCCAGCTGTTGCAGAACTAATAGTTGCTGTAACTTTGTCTGGAGTCATTGCGTTCAATGCTCTAATTGCCGCTTGGATTGCCGCTACTGTTGTAGTTGAGCTTGTTGTGTCAAGTGCGTCAGCTCTAACCATGAACGTTTGTTCAGTGTCTGAGTTTCCTAATGCACCCATACCAAGAATGTTAACACCTTGGTTTTGTATTGCGTCCATAGTAAGTTTTAAACCTGCTGTGTTCGCTGAAGCGTAAGGATGAGTAATCTCACCACTCACGTCACTTATGTAATCAACAGTTAGAAAGTCAACTCTTACACCTTCGCCCTCGTGGGCAAGATTAGGTGTTACAAAGTTACCATGTCCTCCTGCTGGTATTGATGTGTCGTATGCCATTTTTAATCCTCCTTATATTCTCTGATTATTTGGCTTTAGTCACCGCTCAGGTGACTGTATGTTTCTATTTAGTAAATGGTTTGGTAAATTTAGTAGTTATATTACTTTTTTAACCCATACCTCGTCGGATTTGACTCGTTTGGCCATTCTATAGCCTCTTTTCTTTAAAAAATTAGTACAATTAAAAACAGTTAAAGATCTTTTCATTTTTTTCATTTCAATGTTTATAACTGGATTAAACTTTTAAAT
>Ga0208408_1001149_pt1 | contig 15328 bp, 6 predicted proteins | sample ETNtaG_4_FD_185776 | JGI IMG/M metagenome (GOLD analysis project Ga0208408, IMG submission 185776) | Marine microbial and viral communities from oxygen minimum zone, Eastern Pacific Ocean - ETNP201406SV67 (SPAdes) (version 2) | ecosystem: Environmental > Aquatic > Marine > Oceanic ... | reverse complement strand
TTATAGAACATAATACCACATGTATCTCCAAATTTAGGTGCCTCACTAAATGATATTAAACTACCACCAGTAAAGGAATAACCTTCACCCGGAACTTGAAGTACACCATTAATAAAAATTATTAGAATATCTTGCAGTTTAATAAAAGATGAACTGGTATCAACAATATATGGATCATCATTTTTTCTCATCACAAATGTTTTGGTACTACCATTAAATCTCCCACTTATATTATCAATTATATCAAATTCTCCCATAGTAAATGCACTAAATGTATCATTATAAACATTATCTACTGTAAGTTGGAACTCATTAGGAGTAAACTCATCATATGATGAAGTTGTAGGTATACCAATAGTTCCTCCAACAGATACTGATATGGTATCTCCTTGCTTATAACCATAACCAAAGTTGGTAAGCTTATATTCAATAACACTAGAACCTTGCCCAACAACAATATCTACCTTTGCACCAGTACCAACACCAGAAGTATTTGGAACTATATTGGAATAGGATAGTGGTGAATCAAAAACTACCGTAGGCACATTGGATCTTGTATATCCAATTCCAGGATTAGTAATAGCAACGCCTATAATATTACCATTACTTACTGTAGCAACTCCAACTATTTCAATATTGGGAATCCCATTACTAAAAGTTTGGACTCCAACATTAACAGTTTGAATTCCAGATCTATATCCAGATCCACTATTTCCTATACTTATTGATTCAATAGTTCCAGCAGCAGAAACAACAGAAGTAGCACCAGCAGCAACTAATGGCATATATCCATATCCTCCTGTAAAGGATGTTGAAACAATCCTACCACCTATTGGAAGAGATGTTGTATTTGGATCACTGGTAATAGAAGATGCAGTTCCACTAAAAGTAATAGTAGTAGCAGAACCTACTTCTCCAACAGTAAAGTTATTCTTAGTTCCAGTAAATCCAGGAATCTGAGCAATACCATTAACCAATATAACTCCCTCAGTAAAACTACTAGTAGTATCAATACCAGCAACTTTTAAATTGAAATATTCCTGCTGTGCATCAAACTGATCAGAAATATCATCAAAAAGCATATTTCTAGTATAAGTTTCATCAGAACTATCAACAGCACCAGTACGTAAGAACACTCTTCCATGGAAAGTTGATCCACTAGTAATTCCTACCCAATCTCTTTCATCAGGATTATTATAACTATGAGAAAGTGGTTGTTTTCCTACAGGTGCATCTGCAAATGATATTGTACTACCATTAATAGCATAATCACCAACCATTTTTGTAATTACAGAACCAATTCCACTAGCGTTGTGTTGAGAAAGACCTGTTCCCATCCACCCTCTATAAACACTTATATTACTACCACTAATACCATTTACACGCATAATTTCATCACCAATCTTAATCAAATCCCCACTAAAGAGAGAAGAAGCTGTACCAACTACAATTGTATTATCTGTAAAATATACTGTAGATGTAATATGTGTTGTTACAGCAGTTGATACGATAGGTGCTTGTACCATATTATCAACTGCTATCAAAGTTTTAGTATCTTTTTTCTTTGAAGTAAATGTGTGTATTCCAACTCCAAGACTTGTTATGTCTACTGCTATTGGACTATATGCTAAAGCATCTGCTGCTGTACGTGCAAATTTTATAGTACCATTATCATACTTAATAATATGTACGCTTGATGGTAATAAATCAGTAGATCCAAACCCTGTAAATGTTGTAGTACCAATACCAATAGCAGTTCCATTTGTAGGAACTGTGTAAGTAACTTCTTCACCACTAACAAAGTAATGGTTTGGAATCTTAACTTGATCAGTTGATATATCAACTATAGTACTACTAGATCCAACAACACTTCTTGTGAATATCTCATCAGTAGCATATTTTAGTGGGAAATCTTTCTTTATTGCAACAATAGTACCTTCATAGTATCCAGCAAAAGATTGTATAGAACCATTAGTAAAGTCAATCTTTTCAGTTTGTGGTAATTCTTCATGAGTCCTAAATGCAGATGCGAAAACATTCACTTTAACTGCTGTAGATGCTATAGGGGTAAAATGTAAATCAATTGTATTAGTAACTGAATTGTAACCAGAACCAAAAGTTCCTAACCCAATTGAAGTCTCTACAATACCAAATTCTGTATCATATGTAGCATCCAATCCAGATGAAGTATCATGATCATCTACAACAACGACTTCACTAAACATAGTTTGAGTTCCAGTATGAACTTGAGCCATAAACCATGCACCATCATGATCTAATGGATATGAACAAACTGTAGTAATTCCAGGACTTCCTGATGAACCGATTACAGTAGATTGTGTTTTAAGTTGTTGATATGCGAATCCAAGAGTAGAAATTCCTGCAGTAGTAGTATTTCCAACTCCAATTGTAATAGTATTAGCATATGCAGTGGTTCCTATTCCAACACCAGAACTGGGATAAAAATCAACATTAATATTACTACCACTATAATATGCATGATATGTTCCTAACCCAGCATTATAACTACTTGAATCATCTGTATTCAATCTTCCATATTCAAGAACATTTATATCTGTACCATTGTGTGTGATATTTAATTGATTATACTCATATTCTATTCCATAAGAATCTGCTGCTATCTGAACAATAACTTTTAGGGAAGAATGGTAACTTGAAATTCCAACAATTGTTGTAGAACCAGTGCCTACTATAGCACTACTAAATCCAACACTATTGGAGGTAATGAGAGTATCTCCAACAGAAGTGCTTCCAATACCTAATACTTCCCTATCCAAAACAAATTCAAGTACTGAAACTTGATAGTTATTATTAGAATAATTTGTTGGATAGAATCTCACTTCCCCAGTTTGTAAAGCTTTATCAACTACAACATCAAGTGATCCCAGATCACCTATTGTACCAACTGATGCATATTGATTGATAAATGCATCATCATTATCATGAATAACATCACAAATCATTAACTGACGTTCAGAAGTAAATCTAGTATCTCTAATAAATGTTATATATTTTTGAGCTCTATGATCTGTTGAGTCAAAATCATGAATTTTACTATATTTTTCTGGTCTGGGATTACTATCAAACTGATCAGCAATATTATCTATTGAAAGTACCCTATTTCCAACAGATTCAATATAATCATCAAGAATTTTACTACCAAAAGTTATTCTATTGGAATATAACTTTCCACTAACACCACCAAAACCACCATGTAAAGAATTTTCAGTTACAAGATCAAAATCATAAACAGTATGAAGACTAATATTTTGTGGAATTTCTGAAGTAACCTCAACATCAGCATGAGTTTCTGCAGCCTGTGTGAAATTAATGCTAGTAGTACTCTCTAATTGATAATCTGAGAACCTTTTAAATCCAAGTGTATGGCTTAAACTAGAAACAGGGATATTCCAGGTCTCATAAGGAATGTTAGATTTTAATGTATATGAGAAATTCTGATAATACCAACTATCTTGAAGTCTTTCTGAGTTTAAATTCAGAATTCCAGTAGTTCTATCAACACCTTTCTTTATTTTAGAAACAGCGTCAAGATTCAGTAAAGATTCATATGCTGTTATAGTAAGAGCTTTACTCTGTTTCTTAGAAGAGAGACCTTTAATAATTTTACCTTTAACAAAGAAAGTATTAGAAGAAACTCTAATAATACCAGATTTGGCGTCCCAAGTATTGACCAATCCAGTTATTTGATTTCCAGATACATCAGTTGAAGTAACTGTCTCACCCTGAGAGTATGCAGCATCATTAGTAATAACCTCAAATAATGGGAAATCCTTTACATTAATAATTCTTCCTGAGGAATTCTGAGAATCATATTCTCCTGGATAATTAGTGCCGAGAACATCAGTCATATCGTATGATACATCACCAATTCCACCAAGATTTGGTGTAATTGCACTGACTTCGAAGAACTTATAATCATAACCTTCACAGTTATATCCAGGAGCAGTTGATCCAACTCCTACACTAAGATTCTCAACAAGAACCTTATCCCCTATAGCAAATGGGAATCCTTGAGCAACACTAAATCCATAATTTAAAGTAGCTTTTACAACTTTTGTAACTGGATCATAAGTTATTGTTGAAATTCCAACTCCATTAGAATTTTCTATGGGAACAACAGTTGGATACCTATTACCAATACCATAAGAGTTCTTAAGAATGGTTACTTGAGAATCTCCAAATTTGTAAGTTAAATCTACATCATCAATAACAGTTTGTGTGCCTGGATCATAACATAATAATTTTGGAGGAGTAGTATAACCCTTACCAACAGATGTTATTCCAATAGATTCAATAGAATATAATGGTTCAATTAAAATATTCTGGTTCAGAAGAACAGATGGTTTTAAAGTTTGATCCGATGGGAAATCATATCCAATATCATTAATATTAACTCTCTGAACCTTTCCTATTGAACTACTTCCGGCAGAAACAGCAGCACCAGTACCAAGACCACTACTCACTTCTACAATCTGAGGAAGAGAATAGAAATTTCTACCCCTATTAGTAATCTCAAACTTTGTGATTTCACCAAAAGCATTTGTAGAATTTGTCTTATAAGAAATAGTTGATGTACTACTCTCATATAAAGATGCTTCTGGTTTATTGTCTATTGTATATGTAAATGTTGAATCATTGGTGGGGTATATTAAATATTTACCATTATACAAACTATTTTTTACTTCAATACCATTTTGATTATAAACCTCATAATCAATAATAAGTTCTTCCTTTTCTATGGGAAGATTGCTTTCATATATTGGGGTAAATTTGTAGAAAAGTTTTCCTGGTGCTGTTGAATTGATTGATAAAGTTAAAGTTGCATCAGAATCTACACCAATCTTTCCATTTCTAGTAACTTTAAAACTATCATCATCAGGAGCTTTATCCCACTCCTTAGTCATAAACTCATCACTGTATATCTTCATAGTAAAAGCAGAATAATCTGTTGGTCCTACAACATAAGATAAACTAGAATCTGAAAGATTAAATGTAATAGTACTATCCCTATAGACAGTTAATGGGGGATTGACTAAAGAAAGAGTTCCACCTTGAAGTGGTGCTTGGAGATTTGTAAATATTGGGGTGTTTGAAGTTGAGTCATAACGAGTACTTGATAATCTAAAGTTGTCCTCATCTACCTTATAAACATAATAAAATGTATTATCTGCCAATCCAGTAGTAGGTGATGTTGCTGTATGAAGAACTTTATCTCCAGTTACAAATCCATGACCAGTAATCTCAATGGTATCAGTATCAACTGTTATTCCACCACTTACAAAATTCTTAGGATCAAACACCATCCTTCTATTAAAATCATCATATTTAACCACAACTGTTCTAGTAGTTGATGGGTTTACATCAATAACAACATCATCTCTAGCGCTAAGACCATGAGTTGATGCTGTTGATACTGTTACAATATTTCTAGAAAGATCTGCAAATATTGGAGTAAATGTATTCTTAATACTATGATAAACACCAGTTCCTATTCCAGTAAAGTATAATACTCTAGAATCTGCATGAGCACCTAATCCTACATATTCTCCTGTGGTATTGCTAAGTCCAACTCTTGTTGTAGATAATCCAAGTAAATCATCACTTATTCTAGCAACATATAAGGTAGAGTTATCTGCCAATGTAATCGGAGTATTTGCTATAGTATTACCAGTATATTCTCTAGCTTTGAGGCCTCCACCATTTCCAGAATCATACGTTACTTTATCACCAGTCAATAAGTTATGACTTGGAATATAAAGAGATCCATCAGGAATATCAATAGTTACTCCAATTCCAATAGTTAATGGAGATCTTCCACTAGTAGAAGTTCCAATACCAACTGTAGTTTCTGGTTCAAAATATAATTGCCTATTTCTTCTATTAATAGATGTTGTTTTAATTCCACTATCAATAATCAATCTTCTAGGATCTTCTATAAGAGTAGTACCTACACTATGTGAAGTACCTACTGTATTATCAACAGCTCTAAGAACTCTAATTTTTGACTCTGATTCAAGTACATTCAGCACTCTTACCCTTTCAGAACCAACTTTAAGAATATCATTTTCTTTAATATAATCAGAATCTATATTTCCACTAACTGAAAAATGAGTAACAAATCCAGTAACAACAGCACTACCTACTGCTGTAGTTGAAGGCCCTGTAGCGATTAGATTCAAAATATTTGAACTAATCCCAGCCATATGGAAACCTTCTAATCCAGTTGTAGTTGTAGATACTCCAGATATAAAGACAAGATCAGTATTTACAAAATGATGAGGATCATCTACTACAACTTCCCAATCACCAGAGGCGCCTCCTGGATAAACTGAAGTATTTGGTATAGAACTTGTAGCTATACTAACACTACTCACACCAACTCCACGAAGTTCTGATACTTTTGCAGAAACTTGAGATCCTTGAGTGCCTACTATATCAAAAACTGCCTCATCATTAACTTGATAATCATATCCACCAGAAGAAATACCAATACTTTCTATAACTCCAGGTCTTACCGAAGTTACAGTAATAGTCTGTGATAATTTATTGGGAATATTAACATAATCATATGTAGATTCACCTTCAATCAAATTATATGCAACAGTATTTCTAGACCATGAATCAGCAACTAAATCATAATCATCTTGATTTGAATTGTATTTGAAGTTAAAAATTTCTGGAACTGACTTATAATGCTCCCCAATAATGTATGGGAACATTGGTTTTTTATATCCAGCAAATTCAGCTGATGATGTATCTTGAGAAGTAGTTTCAAGAGTTGAAAAATATGCATAGGTTCCTTTAGGGAACTCTGGAGTTACACAAAATCTTCCATTATTTTCATCAAGAACATCTTCATCAGAAACTTTTTTATAAACATAGTCTTCTATAAAGAATCCAGAACCAAATGTGGCTATTGGTGGTCTATTTTCTAAAGCACTAACATCTTTACTGTAACCAGACTTTATTTGCCCTATAGATCCTCCAGATCTCTTAGCATATCCATATGGACCATAAATTGGATTTCCATCATATGCCCACCCAATAATAGGAGAATGTCTGATAGAATCTACTTCCAAACCACCACTTTGAGCAAGATCTAAAGATCCAAATACAGATTTTCCTTCAGAATCTACAGAATATAGAGATTCTCTTAATTTTCTTGGAGCATATATGTGCTTATATTGAAGACCATACCTATAATTCAATCCTAAAGTAACATAACCATCATCAGCATTAAATCCAACACTTTGATTGATTTTCTCAAATAAATTCACATTCCAAGTTTGAATATTACTATTAAATACTGCATCTACGGCAAGTTCTGTAGGTATAACATTGATTAAACCATCAGCATAACCTTCACCACCTTCAATAACATTAACACGAACCAATTTACCATCTTCAAGAATGGGAACAAGTACTGCTCCAACACCAAAATCCCCTTCAATATCCAATAATGGAGCTGAGGAATAGTTACTACCCTCATTAATAACAATAACCTGTTTTATTACACCACCAAAAGTAAGGGAAGTAATTTGAGCTCCTGATCCCTGTACTAAAGTAATATCAGGTTGTCTATCAAAATTAAGAACTTCAGAAGAACCATAACCAACACCATTTTCTGAAAGGTGTATAGATTTGACTGTTCCTTTGAAATTTGCTCTAATTTCTGGTGGGAATGATAATCCCCCATCATATTGCCTAACCTTTGAAGATATATCTACTTGAATTGCAGGATAGTTGAAAATATGAGTCCCAACTCCAACAGTAGTGAAGTCAATATATTGACTTCTCTGATAATGGACATCTTTGGGTACAGTGCTACCAGAAGCAACCTGAGACAATCTGAAAGCATCATCACTAGTCTTTGTTACGTAATACTCATAACCATCAGTTAGACCCCCTATAGCAGTCCCTGTAGTGGTATACTTAACAATATCACCAGACTCATAGGTGTGGTTTTTAATCTTTACAATATTTACTGAGGTGTTTATCCCAACAATAGAAGCAGTTTTCTTCTTATTTGCATATCCTGAACCAACACTATCTACTGTAATTGATTGAATTGTTGTTCTTATATTTTCTGCTTGTAAAGAATGTTCTCCAATTCCATAACCAGAAATATATACAGTATTAATACCAGCTAAACAATCATCAAATGTATTGTGAAGACGGACAGTAGAAGGTCCTACAACCGAAACATAGTATGCTGCATTAGTAGTTAATCCAGCAACATTAGTTTGGTCACTTGTAGAATAAACTACTCTCTCATTATTTCTAAACTTATGGTAAGTTGAAAAGCCAATAGTAGAGGCATAAAAATCTACAGATATATCACTAAGACCAATTCCGGCACTATTCCCAAGAGTGTTTATCCCAGTAGAAGATGGGAAAACCGAAAAGTGCTTAAAATTCCTCATAGCAACAGAAGCCTTAGCTCCGTCACCATTACCTCCAGTTATTGTGATAACTGGAGTTTCTTGGTAGTCATATCCCGGATCAACAATATCAACAGATTTTAAACCACCTTCAACAGTAACAAATGCCGAAGCACCAACTCCAATAGTATCTTTAATCTTTACTGGTGGTGGAAAAACTATATCATAGTTGTCTCCTTCATTAACTACATCAATACTCTCAATTTTTCCATACTTAATGAAATCGGTTGATTTATAGTTCTCAATTTCAACACCATTAACCAACAATCCAGTAGATCCTGAAACAGTTCTATATTTAAAAATATCTTCTTTTGGTAGCGCAAATTTTCTTAGAAGTTTTTGTGTAGAAATAACATTTTTTCTTAAATCATATGATTCTATTGTCTGAGCGCCAACTGTTTTACTATCATTTCCTATAGTGAGAAACTTAGAGTTATAAATGTTAGAAACACTTCTAGAAAAAGCAATTCTAGTAGAATCTAAACGCCTTACAAAATATAATCCCTCATCAAATAAAAATGATGTTATTTCTCCAGTAGAAGCATTAATTTCTGGTGTATAATATACTGCATCACCAGTATAGAATCCATGATCTCCACTAGATATAATTTTGATTTCAGCTCCTGAAAAAGTTCCAGAAAATGTTACAGATCTCTTATTTGTTTGAATTTGATATTCAGGTAAAGACCCTGATGCTACCATTACAGGTTTTTCAAATACCTCACCACCATAATCATTAAATCCTAGACCTATAGGTTTTTGTTTGTATATATTTTGCACATTGCAATTAAATTTTGTAACACTGGGCAATGTTCCAGAATATGAAGCTTTCTTTATAGATCTCTTAGCAGAATAAGTTAAAGTGGAATTTAAAGCACCTTGACCAAGAACCTGAACATTATAGAAATCTGAAATACTTGTAATAGTAGATTCTGATAATACAGAACTATCACTACCAGTAATTGTTAATTTATCTCCAACTCTAAAATTATGCTCTACATTAAAGGTTATCTGCCAAGTATTATTACTTCCATCTTTCAGTTCAAATGATTTAATTTTATATTTTTGAGAAATATTATTAATCCAATTTTGAGTTTCAAAGGTTTCACTAAAATCACCCAAAGTCTGAATTCTACCTACACTACCCTCAAAAACTTGTTGGGTTTGGTCTTTTAGACTGCTACTACTCAATACTGAGCATATTCTAACCTCAATATTCTCTCCAGTCAGATTAGAAGCACCATAAGCAACTGTATTAATACCAATTGTAGATTTATCATCTATTATACCAACAATACCAGAACATCCATAAAATTCTGTTAAGGTTTTATCAGTATATTCAATTGTACCTACAGTTTCATCATTATAAGTTACTCTCAGTTCTCCAGCAGTACCAAATCCAACAGTAGAATCAACTGTTAATGTAGTAGCACCTGAAGATACTGATCCAATTAACTTGGTTTTAGGATGAACTACAAAAGTACCATAAGTTGAACCACGAACACCAATATCCCTGTTATAACCAGCATCAACACTAAGTCTATAATATGTTATCCCAATTCCAGCAGAAACTTCTTCTACTGATGTAATGGGAGCATATGCTCTATCAATAATACTACCATAAGATGGTTCAAATAAAGTAGCCAGCTCCAATTCCTTTGGATTACCTGTAATAGGCTCAACTACAAGGTCATCAGTGATAACATTATAAGCATCAGATGGTCTAAAAGTAAATTCTCCTGGTCTTGATACTTCTACTTCAGTATCATATAATGCCTTAAACAGGATTTTAAAACCTTTATCTGTTCCTCTACTATTATAGAAATCTTTTGACTGTTTAATAAAAATATTTTCATTTAAAGTAGAACTAAAGTCCTTACCAGACAATCCGGGCAAAAGTTGCTTTTTAGTTTTCTTTAAAAACTCATTGAGGAAAAGAGAACTCAAATTATCAATCTTAGTCCCACATGTATGCTCCTCTGAGGTGGTTGAATTGAATACTACCTGCTCTGGGTCATTCTCTGCAGTATATGAACTGATGCCCACAAAACCCCTAACACATCCAGTAAATGATGTTGAAGAAGTTCCTGTATAAGTAATAATTTCATCATCAATTTTCAATAAACCGTAAGATTTTGGAAATCCATCAGTACCAGCTGGATAAGTATCAGTATCTACTAAAATTGTACTATCAGTAAAAGAAATATCAGTTTTTAATCCAACATTATTAATTTTATTGGTAGTATTATCAATCTTAATATACCTATCAATATTCTGAATTAAATCAGAAGGTCCACCTTCAAATTCTTGAGAAATATAATATTGTTTTAAAAAACTAGAAATCAAAGGAAATTCATCCTTCACAAATGTTGGAAGTTGATTTTCGATTACTTGGTTTAATTGAATTCTCTTTTCGGTCATTTTGATAGTTCTATTTTATTATTAATCGATGATTGATAGTATTTTAGGTGGTTCTTCCACCTGAACGAACAAGAGATCCACCTGGATAACTTGGAGATAGTACATATGTAGAAGCAGTTGGATCTGTTCCAGAACTTATCTGGTCAGTAATAGGTTCTATTACGCTACCACTTATATCTAGTCTCAAATAAAGATCTTGTAATCCAATAACATCATTAGAAAGTGGATCTGCTTGAATTTGAATAACACTTTGACCATCATATATCATTCCACTTGCTATATTAACAGGATTTAAGGTAATAATACCATTACCATAGTCAATTTTTCCAACATTTCTCCTTATTACTGTTGGAGAAAGTGAATTGAGAGCAGGAAGGTTAAAGAAGAATAAAGATCCTGTAACCCCATCACTATTAGGCAAATCTGAGAAATAAACATCCCCAGCAATTCCATTAACTCGGAATGCTGAAGATTTAATATTATATCCACTAGTACGTCCAACAAGGAAAGGATTTCCAAATCCAATAGTATATTCAGCATAAGCTGAGGTAACTACCCTCATATCCCTTCTCATTCTAACTCTTGTTATGTTAGAAGTAATAGATTCGTGACTATTATCAACAATACTCAAGAATTTACTATACTTAAATCTAGCACCATACTTATTCAAATCAGTTGATTCTGAATATTTTTGTATATTATTTTGAACAACTGATGAAATATATTCCCCAGATGATACTAAATTGGAATTATAATAAACTTTAGAATCAACTTCAATATTAAGATACTTAAGATCAAGAATTTCTGGTATAATACCTGCAACAGCATACTTTTTCAACTTTGATTTGATCTTTTCTTTGATCAAATTAGGAACAAAGTCACCATTTTTGGGTTTAATACTAACAAAAACCTTACCAAACTGGGGTGGAACCAAATCTTCACCACCAAATGCTGAAATTGACTCTGTTTCTGGGTAAATTTTAGCAGGAATTATAGTTTCATAGTCATCTGGAGTGATTGCTCTATTTTGAGTGGCATAAATCTTTGGTGCATACTTTTTAATAGACTCAACTGGCTCGATACCAGCTCCACCAGAGGAAGGAGCACCAGGAATTATAGCAGAAATTTTACTAGTTACACTATAATTAACACTATTCAATGTATATGAAAGTTTTCCAGCAAAGTTAAAGGAAGAAATCCTATTTCCTGCATCTCCATTAGAAACTATGTAATGTGCTTCAATAAAATTGTTTTCTTCTAGTTTATTTCCAAAAATTCCATCACCAAAGAAGATTTCATACCTTTCATCAGCAATTTCTTGTAAATAATAGATTTTTGAGGTTGATGAGACATCAAAAAGGTCATCTTGTAATGAATATTTGACTTGAATGCTTGAACTTTCGTTTGGTCTAACTTTAACTGAGATTAAATTGGTATCTATACCAGAATTTGGTAAAATAAACTTCTTATTTGGGTAATTTGCCTTATATGTAAAGTCTCTATGTACAAGAGTACCTTCATAAACTGTAATATTATCAAATGAAGCTATCTGATTGTAAACTGGGACAGTAATATCTTCTAATATTGAAAAAATACCAGAACCACCACCAAATGTACCTGCAGAACTACAAACTGGACCTCTTTTAAGGGTTAAAGTTGAAGGTTTTACTGTAAGAGTGGAACAATCTACAAAGAAACTAACATCTGTGTATGCTGATGTTACTGAACGAGGCAAATATCCAATATTTCTTGCTAATGAAACAACATTTTCTCTCAATGTTGCAGTATCAATGAAAACTTCATTTGCTACCATGTTAGCATTATATGAAGTAATGTATGTATTATATGCTAAAACATCAAGAATTGCTGAAAGGTTTGATCCTTCAAAGTCATAATCAGTAAAATCTGAGTTTGCTCTTAGATATTCTCTAAGGGATGACTTAACCTGCGCAAAGTCTAAGCTGGAAAAATTAACTAATGGCATTTTATCTAGTTGGTAACAATACAAACTCTAATTGTTGTGGAGGAATTCCCACACCAATAACTTCATATTGCAATGAAACGTTAAATACGTTTTCATCAAAGTCTGAAGAAACTTTTACTTTTATTAAATTAACTCTTGATTCATACTTACCAATTGATAATTTAATCTCATCTTCTATAATATTTGCATTAATACTATCAAGAGTCTCAAATAGTGATGCAGTTATTTTACATCCATAACTTGGGTTAAAAAATTTAGTACCAGGAACAGTAAAGATTATATTCTTAATGGAACGTACAATTGCAGTAGTATTTTTCAACGCAATAAGATCATCCGTAAGAGGATTTGTCTCAAAAGTCATGCTAATATCTTTAAATACCTTACTTTCCATATATTAAAGGAATAATTACACAATTATATGGTTATTTATAGTATGAAAAGACATAAAAAAAGAGGGTCCCATTGGAACCTCCCATTATTACTATTTTCCTTGCCCTCTATATGCCTTTTTACGTTTATTTCTAGAGGTTGCTGATAATAAAGTCCTTGCGGACCTACCTTGACGAGTTTTTTTGGGTGTTCCTGGCACCCATGATTCACCACCACTAAATGTTCTTAGTCCCATTTACCAAATTCTCCTAAATTACACGTGTTTTTTCATGTCCAACCCTAATTCTAGGGTCACACCAGATTTCATAACCTGCTTCTTTAGCATCTAAACAGAAACTAACATCTTCTCCACACATATCTTGTACACTACCAGATTCAAATACTTGCATCTTAGGAGCAAACCAAGGATATTCAAGTTGTTCAAATACACCATGTTTAATCATAACCCAACCAAAACCAGTATAATCAACTGTAAAGGGCTTTTTACGCTTACTAATTGATTCTACAGTCTCATGATTCATAACTCCGCCATTCTTACGGAAATCATCCTCTTCCAACCAATGTGCAACAGATGTTGTTTTACCATCTTCAGTAGCATACCATCCACCAGTGATTCCTCGCTCTTCACCTTCTGCTGGTACTGAAACATCACATAACTGCCAGAACTTTTCACTACTGAATACAATATCACTATCAATCCACAATTGATAATCATACTTTAACTTACCATCCCAAGGTTTTTGATCTGGTCCTCTTAGTACATTAGCACCAAGACACTTACATCTAGCAAAATTAACCATAGAAGAGTAATCTTGACTAATTTGAATGGACATCCCATTTTGAACTAAATCAAAACAAAGTTGTACAAAACTCTTTAAAAACGCATAAGAACATCCTCTACCAGGAAGGCAAAAAACAATAGCTTTCCCCCTCATTCGTGCTTTAATCGCATCAAAATCCCACTCTTCCTTTTGAACAGTAGGAGCGTTTGCTTTAACAGTAAATCCTTTAGCCATAATCCTTTACTTGTTTCATATCAATTATAACACAGTATCTATACCCTGTCAAGTATGAAAAAAAAGCAGTACTTCCCACCATGGCAGAACTATTGCTCTTTTATTATTCTAAGGACAATACGTTGTAAAGTTAGGCGAAAGCTCCACTATCCTCCTTTCGATCTCAATACTTGTCTCAGGAGGATTAAAGATATAAGTAACAATTAATATATTATCATCAATGTCAATAGTTCTATTAACACCATCAATCAGCGGAACATCAGCTTCAATTACTTTAAATAATTCTAAAGGAGGATTATTGCATCCCTCTTCGATAATATCATTAATAATAAGTCCCGCATCTGCTTGATGGAGTAATTGTATATTCTCTATTATTTTATTTTCTATTATATTTCTTTTATTAAGATTAGAGGACACATTAAGAGAAGCTACGGTTATCCTACTCATAAAACTCATAACCCCCATAAGGATTACACCAGCAATGAGAACTTCAATCAGAGTAAATCCAGTAGGACCCAAAATCTTTATATTGATTCCATTCTTTTTTATATTGTAGAAAATATTCATCATTTAACGCAATAGTTTTAAATATCCACGTCCCATCTTCAAGACAATAACACTTAATAAGAGGCGAGGTCCCCATGGGAGTAGAATCATGACTCATGAAATATTTCCCCTGTAATAGGGTCTGTTAATACTTCCACCCATTTCTTCTTCCAGATTTGAAGGATTTTCTCTTCCCCATCAGGATGAGTGGGAGAATTGGTGGTCCATGACCTTACATACCAATCTTTGTCATTATCATATTCATAACCATTCTTAATTAGATTATTAATGAAATCTTTCTCGGGGTCTTCATTAACCGGAAAGATATCTCTCCCCAAGGGGGACTCCCTTTCAAATTCTTGATAAGAAAGTGAACTATTTTCAAGTAAGTACTTATTAATTCTTTGTATAATATTCATTATCCCATAGAGGAGGTTAAGACTATTTACTATCATTTCATTCTGTTTTCAACTATCATCCTGAAAGAA
>Ga0208408_1001148_pt1 | contig 15332 bp, 15 predicted proteins | sample ETNtaG_4_FD_185776 | JGI IMG/M metagenome (GOLD analysis project Ga0208408, IMG submission 185776) | Marine microbial and viral communities from oxygen minimum zone, Eastern Pacific Ocean - ETNP201406SV67 (SPAdes) (version 2) | ecosystem: Environmental > Aquatic > Marine > Oceanic ... | reverse complement strand
ACAGCATCAGATAGTGAAGATGCTAGAAAAGTAGCTGCTAAATTGGATATTCCCTATTATGTAATGGATTACACTGAATCATTTTCTGAAGACGTAGTAGACAGCTTTGTGGGAATGTATGCAAAGGGATTAACACCAAACCCATGTGTTGAATGTAATCGATCGGTAAAGTTTGATCATTTTATAACACAAGCAAAAAAATTAAAATGTGAAAAAGTTGCTACCGGTCATTATGCAAAAATAATTAAAAATAAAAATGAATATGAACTTCACAAAGCTGACTATTTGGATAAAGATCAGTCTTATGTACTTCATATGTTGACAGGTGATAAATTAGAATATATTGATTTCACTCTAGGAACTATCTCCAAACCGGAAGTAAGACAAATTGCGGCAGAACTAGGTCTCAAAACAGCATTTAAAAAAGATAGTCAGGATATCTGTTTTGTTGGGAAAAAGGATTATCGCAATTTTGTAAATACTCGTATAGATATTTCATCTTCTGGTGAAATTGTTGATAAAAAAGGAAACAAAGTTGGAGACCATAAAGGTATACATGAGTTCACTGTTGGACAAAGGAAAGGACTTCCTGGCGGCCAAGGTCAAGCTAGATATGTTACAAAAATAGATGTATCTTCTAAAAAGGTACACATTGGAGAAAAAAAAGATTTATTAGTAACAAATTTCTTACTTGAGGACGTATCTTTTGTTAATGATATAGAAACAAATAATCTTGCTGTTCAAACTAGATATAACTCGGAAGATCTACCTTGTACTGTCATAGAAGTGAGAGACAGGGAGTTAGAAGTAATTTTAGATACACCAACATACGGTGTAGCGCCAGGTCAATTTGGTGTCATCTACCAAGGGACAAAAGTTATTGGAGGGGGAAGAATCTCCTCAAAAGTATTAGAGAAAACTGAGTAATGGATAGTAAAAAAGTAAACGAAATTATTAGTAAGCTATCTAAAGCAGAGCATGATTATTACGTTGTAAATAAATCTACAATGACCGATTCGGAGTATGACAAATTATATAACCAATTAAAGAAAATAGAAGAATTTAATCCAGATTTGATTCTAAGCTATTCCCCAACTCAAAGAGTTACAGGAACACCAAGTAATGCCTTTCAACAAGTAGAACACAGACAAAGAATGTATAGCCTTGATAACGCTGAAAATATTAACGATATAAAGAAGTGGCTTGAAAGACTTGAAAAAATTACAGATGAAGCTTTATTTCCAATTGTTATTGAACCCAAAATAGATGGCCTTGCTATTTCATTAATTTATGAGGATAGCTTATTTGTTCAAGGCTTAACTAGGGGGGATGGATTTATTGGAGAAGATGTAACTCATAATGTTAAAACTATTAAAAATATTCCTTTGAAGCTAAATAAAGATATAAAAGGCATTGTAGAAGTGAGAGGAGAGGTATATATGCCTATGGAAAGTTTCAATGAATTAAATAAATTAAATGAAAAGGAAAATATATCAACTTTTATTAATTCAAGAAATGCAGCTGCAGGATCATTGAGACAAAAAGACTCTAATATTACTGCTACTCGTGATTTGAGATTACTGTCTTATCAGCTTATAAACCATGAAGAGTTAGATCTTTCATTAAACTATTCAAAACAATTAAAGAATCTGGAAACATATGGTTTTCAAGTTAATAAATCTTATGAAGTTTCAAACATTAATGAAATTTCAAAAATATTAGAAGAAATAGAAGGTATGAGGGATAAATTCAGCTATCAGATTGATGGTGCAGTATTAAAAATAGATTCTGCAACTTCACAAGATCAACTAGGCTTTACTTCAAAAGCTCCAAGATGGGCTATTGCTTATAAATTTGCAGCTGAGGAACAAATCACTGTATTGAAAGATATAAAATTACAAACTGGACGCACAGGTGCCGTCACTCCCGTGGCTGTATTAGAGCCAGTTAGTGTTGGAGGGGCTATGGTTTCATTTGCAACCCTTCATAATCCCGATGAAATTCAGAGAAAAGATTTAAGAATAAATGATTATGTGATTATAAGACGTGCAGGCGATGTGATTCCTGAAGTTGTTTCTCCTGTTACTGACAGAAGAGACGGGTCACAAAAGAAATGGAAGTTGCCTGTTAAGTGTCCTTGTAATAAATATGAAATTGAATTTATTAAAGACGAAAAAGTTCCACGATGTAAAGGAAAGTCAAAATGTAATCTAGCTAAAAAAGAAGGTATGATATTTTTTGGATCAAGAGCTGGGTTGGAGATTGATGGTTTAGGTAAAGAAACTATTGAAACATTAATAGTAAATAAACTTATAGAAAATATTGAAGACATTTATGACTTAAATTATGATGAATTAATTTCACTACCCCAATGGGAAGAGAAAAAAACAAAAAACTTATTAAACGCCATATCTAATTCAGTCAAATCTGAACCTGAAAAACTATTAACTGCTATTGGTATTAGACATATAGGAAAAAGAACAGCAAAACAACTGATTCAAAACTTTGGTTCCATTAGAGGAGTCTTAGATGCAAGTAAGGATAAAATTGAAACTATTCATGGTATTTCTGAAAGTGTTGTTTCTTCATTAAATGAATGGAAGTCAGATACTGAAAATTTAAAAACTATGCAAGCATTAGACAATCACGGTTTTAAATTAGATAAAAAATCATCTACTTCTACTGGTAAATTAAATGGTAAAACTTTTGTCATAACAGGAACTTTAGAAAACTATTCTCGACAAGATCTTGTAAATTTGATAGAAAATTCTGGGGGAATTGTAACTACTTCAGTTTCTAAAAATACTGATATTTTAATTGCAGGAGAAAAAGCAGGTACGAAGCTTGAGAAAGCAGAAAAGTTAGAAGTAAAAATTATGAAAGAGGAAGAAGCTTTAGCCTATATTAATAAGTAGAAAATGTCCAAGTAAATTCACCAACATCTGGCAAACCAGTAATTCTGCTCCAAGTTATTTTTATTTCATGTTTACCAGGATTCCATACCTCATAAGTTTTATTTGGCCCAGGTTTCCAAACATATACTCCCGTTCCTTCTATATAGAGTATTTCAGAATTTGGAATTATGTAGTTATCAATTATGAGAGTTAATTCGTAACCTACTGGTAGATCTATTTCAACAGAAGTTTGTTGTGGTACTTGATCATTTGGTAATGGGGATATCTTTTCAATGACACTTGGTAATTCCTTTGTTTCGTTGTTGTTTTGGTAAAAAGAGATGCCAAAATAGATAGTTAAAGATAGTAAAGCTGTTAAAGAAAGAAAAATTAATCTATATGTGTTCTTTTTCATACATTAAAATATTATCTAATAAATAAAAAGAGACAAATATGAAAAGTGAAAAAATTAAAGAAAAAATTGAAAATATAGACATAAATAACCCCTCTAAAGATGATGTTGAAGTAATTGAAGAAGCAATAAAGCTATTAGATGCTGGGCTTATAAGAGTCGCTGAGCTAAAAAATGATAAATGGGTTGTAAATCAATGGGTTAAAAATGCAATATTGCATTATTTTGTTATAAAAAAAATAAAAAATATTGAATCTGGTGACGTTCAATATTTTGACAAATTTGATCCGAAAAAAAACTATGAAGAATTAAACATAAGGGTCGTTCCTCCAGGAGCAGTAAGATATGGTGCATTTTGCGAACCTGGAGTTGTAATAATGCCTGGATTTGTAAATATAGGAGCATATGTTGGCTCAGGTACAATGGTTGATACATGGGCGACAGTTGGTTCTTGTGCTCAAATTGGAAAAGACGTACACATTTCTGGAGGCGTAGGAATCGGGGGAGTTTTAGAACCATCTTCAGCAATGCCTGTGATAATTGAAGATGGAGCATTTATAGGTTCAAGATGCATAATTGTTGAAGGAGTAAAAGTAGAAAAGGGAGCAGTTATAGGTGCGAATGTTACATTGACAGCTAGTACTCCAATAATTGATGTTACAAGTGAAACGCCAAAAGAATATAAAGGAGTAATTCCAAGTAATTCAGTAGTAATTCCTGGAACCAGGCCTAAAGAGTTCCCTAGTGGAGAGTATCAAACTCCATGTGCATTAATAATTGGAAAGAGAAAAGAATCAACTGATAAAAAAACATCATTAAATGAAGCTTTAAGAACGTATGGAGTTGACGTTTGAATTTAGAACAATTAACAGAGACTTTAATAGATATTGAATCAGTAACAGGGAATGAAGAGGAAGTATTAACTTTCATTGAAGATTATTTAATTAAAAATGAATATCTTGGGGAGATAATAAAAAATGAAGGTGGCATCATTGCTTATCGTTCAAAAACAAAATCAAAAATTGCTTTAGTAGGTCATGTAGACACTGTTCCTATAGCTGAAGATCAAAAAAGAATATCAGATCCTGAAATAATCTCAGGCAGAGGCGCAGTTGATATGAAAAGTGGTATTGCTGTAATGCTAAATACTCTTTTAGATGATAACAGTAATGAAGTTGGTATATTTTATACTGCTGAAGAAGGACCGAAAAAAGAAAATGGATTAGAAATATTAATGCCTATTCTACAAGCAGATTTTGATATTGACTTTGCAATAGTTATGGAGCCTACGAATTTAGAATGCCAACTAGGTTGCTTAGGTGCCCTTAATGCAGAATTGAAAATTAAGGGTGTTTCGTCGCACTCTGCTAGACCATGGATTGGCGAAAATCCAATTTTTAAATTGAAAGAATTACTTGAGTTCTTAAAAGAAAATGAAGTAAAAAACCATAAAATTGAAGGGTTGGATTTTAAAGAAGTAATATCAGTTACAAAAATCAATGGAGGTATAGCAAATAATGTAATACCTTCCGAAATCAATATGAATATAAATTATAGATTTTTACCGACACTTTCTAGCAATGAAGCAAAAGATTACATAGAAAAAAGTTTCAATAAATTTGGGGAAGTAAACATTGAAGACATTGCAAATGGTGCAATGCCAAATTTAAAATCAAAGGCAGTGGAAGGCTTTATTGAGATTACAAAAGTAGTTACAAAATCAAAGCAAGCTTGGACAGATATTGCAAGATTTTCAGAAGCAAATATACCAGCAATAAATTTTGGTCCAGGAGACCCTCTTTTAGCTCATACTTCAAATGAATTTGTTAATAAAAATCAAATATTAGACTCATATAAGATACTGTTGTTGTATTTAAAGAGTTATCGATGAAAAAAGATATAGATATAAAATCCGTTGCAAAACTTGCAGCTATTAATTTGTCAGAAGATGAAGAGAAAAAATTAGAAAAAGATCTAAATATTATACTTGAACACGTTGAAGCACTTAGCAAAATGAATATCGATGATGAAGAAATTAGTATCCATCCGCTTGGTGAAACATTAAATCTTAGAGAAGATATTTCATCTGAATTTCTTACACATGACGAAGCGATGAGTAATTCACCAGAAACAGAAGACGGCCATTTTGTTGTTCCACCTTCTTTGGATTAAAAATGAATCTTTCAAATTCATCAATCTCAGAAATTAATAAACTTTACAAGAATAAAGAATTGAAACCTTCAGAAGTATATGAAGAAGTATTTAATAATGCTGCTTTATCTGAGTCAATTATTCATGCTCACCTTAAATTATTTCAAGAGGAAGGCATTGCAGCATCAAAGTTATCAGATGCAAGATTTGCAAAAGGAAAACAATTAAGTCAGCTAGATGGAATTCCCATAGCAATTAAAGATAATATCAATTTAAAAAACCATGAAACTACTTGTTCTTCTAAAATGTTATCAAATTATATTTCCCCTTATGATGCAACAGTTATTTCAAAATTACGAAATAGCGGTGTAGTATTTACCGGGAAAACAAATCTGGATGAATTTGCAATGGGTTCTTCAACAGAAAACTCAGCTTTTGGCCCTACAAAAAATCCATGGAATCCACAACATGTTCCTGGGGGTAGTTCTGGTGGTTCAGCAGCTGTAGTTTCAGTTGGTTCAGCTCTAGCTTCTTTAGGAAGCGACACAGGTGGTTCAATAAGACAACCAGCTTCCTTTTGTGGTGTTGTAGGTTTTAAACCTACATATGGAACTGTTTCAAGATATGGACTAGTAGCATTTGCTTCTTCTCTTGATCAAATAGGACCTATAACAAACTCAGTAGAAGATGCAAAAATAATATTTAACTCTATAAAAGGTCATGACCCTTTGGATTCAACTTCAATAGCAGACACCTCTATTGAAATACCAGATGATAAAACAGCGAAAGTAGGTGTAATTAAGGAGTTGATGGAAGATGGGATATCTGATGAATCAAAAAATGAAGTAGAAAAGACTATAAAGCTTTTAGAAGACCAAGGAAACAAAGTCGTAGAAGTATCTCTTCCTCTTACAAAAGTGGCACTAAGTATTTATTATTTAATAGCTCCTGCGGAATGCTCTGCAAACCTTTCCCGTTTTGATGGAGTCAGATATGGGTCAAGAGAATTTGGAGAAACAAGCTATCAGATGATGGAGAATACAAGAGCACAAGGATTTGGCGAAGAAGTAAAGAAGAGAATTTTATTAGGAACTTATGCATTATCAGCTGGTTATTACGATGCATATTATGGACAAGCATTAAAAGCAAGATCACTTATTACAAAAGATTTTGAAAATATATTTAAAGATGTTGATTATCTTATTTCACCAACTACCCCTACACCGGCATTTAAATTTGGTGAAAAAACAGAAAATCCATTAGAAATGTATATGTCTGATCTGTGTACAATTCCAGCAAATCTCGCTGGTCTTCCAGCAATAAGTATTCCAACTGGGTTATCAAGTGAAAATATGCCTCTATCTGTACAGTTAATGAGTCCTGCTAGAACAGACTCTTCACTTCTTAAATTTTCTGAGAAATTAGAAAATTTAATTAGTTTTGATCAAAGAACCTCATTACTTAAGGAAATGAAATGAATATGATACCTACAATCGGAATGGAAACTCATGTCGAATTAAATACTAATTCAAAAATGTTTTGTAATTGTCCTGTAGTAGAAACTGAAGATCCAAATATAAGTTTATGTCCAACATGCTTAGGTTTACCAGGAGCATTACCCGTGCCAAACCTTAAAGCTATTGAGTCAATTACAATGCTTGCTCTAAGTGCAAATTGTTCAATTACTAATAACGGAATGTTTCATAGAAAAAATTATTTTTATCCTGATTTACCTAAAAATTACCAGATTTCACAGTTTGACTTACCTGTTGGAGTTAATGGGTCTCTAGAAATAATATTAGACGAAGGTATTGAAACTGTTGAAATTGAAAGAGTTCACATGGAAGAAGATACAGGGAAAAGTAAACACAAAGGATCTGGAAGAATTGATTCTGCAACAAGTACATTATTAGACTTTAATAGGTCTGGAGTTCCTCTAGTTGAGATTGTAACTAAACCTGTTATTAAATCATCCAAAGAAGCGGTTTCGTATATAGAAGAGCTTAGGCAGTTAGTTATTGATTTAGGGATATCTGAGGGAAAACTAGAAAAAGGGAACCTAAGATTTGATGCGAACATTTCAGTAGCTAAAGAAGGAGATAAAGAGCTAGGTGTAAAAGTTGAAATTAAAAATATGAACTCACTTAGATCGCTAGAAAAAGCAATAGATTTTGAAATTAAGAGACAAACAAAACTAATTGAAAGTAATGAGGAAATAATTCAAGAAACTAGACACTGGGATGAAGATAAAGAAGTTACATCCTCAATGAGGTCAAAAGAAGGGAGTGCAGATTACAGATATTTTTCTGACCCTGATTTACCAAATATGATTCTTACAGATGAATTTATAAATAATATTAAAAAAGAGATACCAACCTTGCCTTCAGATAAAAGAAAAAAACTTATCGATACAGGTCTTTCCATGTCTGAGTCAAACCACTTAGGTAAGAGTGAGGTTTGGATTTATGATTTATATTTAGATACTCAAAAATTAACAAATGATTGTAAAACTACTTACAATTTGATAACTGGGGAATTACAAGGTCAACTAAGAAAGGCTGAAATCGAGAACCTTCCTGAATGGGTAAATTCTGAAAGATTAAGTGAAATAATTACAATGATAAATGATAATAAAATATCTTTTACATCAGGAAAAGAGGTTTTAACCAATTTAATTCAAAATGAAATAAATCCAACTGATTTTGCTGAATCAAATAACTTGATTCAGGAAAATGATTTTGATGAAATTTCAAAAATTGTTAAAGATGTATTTGAAGCAAACAAAGAAGTTGTCCAAAGAATTAAGGATGGGGAAGAAAAATTAGTTGGATTTTTAGTTGGACAAATTATCAAAAGTTCTGGTGGAAACATAAACCCATCAATAGCTAAAGACTTATTGCTTAAAGAGCTATAAGCATCACTTGACTAACTATTAAAGCTGAAATTAGCCCAATTGTTCCTGCGGCTAAATCATCATAAAGTACTCCTATTTTTCCAGGATATTTCTCCATTTCTGCAACAATATTTGGTTTTTTTAAAATATCACTAGCTCTAAATATTAAAAATCCAGAAACTAAAGGCAGTAGGTCTGCTTGGGAAACCAAAGTCACAAGACTCATTCCACAAATTTCATCTAATGTTATCCAGCTAGGATCATCATCAGCTTCTTTGTCATCAACGACTATGTAATAAATTGCAATTAATCCTACAAAAATTAAAAATAGAATAAGCAAATTTAAATCAAGAATATAAATAAATAAAGCAAATAAAAAAGAAGCTAGAGTACCTCCACCTTTTTTATCTTTAAATAAAAATTCCCAAAGAATACCTACTCCGAATCCTGAGGCAATAAATTTCTTCATACAATGAATAATAGTATTTTCTGTGGTTTGATTTTTTAAAAGGTGTAGTATTTGTAATTAATAATGGAAAAATCAAAATACATATGGCTAGATGGTGAATTAGTAGATTGGGATTCAGCGAATGTTAGTGTGATGACACATACTCTCCATTATGGTACAGGAGTTTTTGAGGGTATGAGAGCAAGGCAAACTGGAAATGGTTCAGGAGTATTTAGACTAGAAGATCATGTTGAAAGGCTGTATAGGTCAGCTGAAGCTTATAACTTGGATATTCCTTTTGAGAAAAAAGATATTTCTGATGCAATATTAGAAATTGTAAAAGTTAATAATCTTAATTCAGCTTATATAAGACCTTTAGTATTTTTAGGAGATGGAGAAATGGGACTATTACCAGGAGATGTCCCTGTCCGAGTTGCAATTGCTGCCTGGGAATGGGGAGCTTATTTAGGAGATGAAGCCGGTCAAGAAGGTGTAAAAGTTTGCATTTCAGACTGGCAAAGAATTAGCCCTAAGAGTTTTCAACCATTTGCTAAAGGTGTTGGAGGATATATGAACTCTACTCTGGCTAAGATAGATGCTGTAAAAAAAGGATTCGATGATGCAATCATGCTTAGTGATACTGGAAGTATTGCAGAAGGTAGCGGGCAAAATATTTTTGTCTTTAAAGATAATATATTAATGACACCGCCTATTGAAACTGGAGCACTAGGTGGCATAACAAGAAAAACTGTAATTGAAATTGCAAATCTTTTTGATATTGAATTTCAAGAAAAAGATGTTTACGTAGAAGATTTAATGACTTCAGATGAAATATTTTTTTCAGGTACAGCCACTGAAATTATTGGAATTGTTTCAATTGATGGTAATGACATAGGAAATGGTTCAGTAGGAAATTTAACAACAAAAATACGAAATAAATATCTTGAAATTGTTAATGGCAAAGATGATAATTTCAAAGAATATATAACATTGGTTTAATGCCTCAAGAACCAAATATAGATATAAGCAAAATCGAAGGTAAAGAAGAAATACCCATGCCTGTGCCTAGAAGAGGTCATAAGAGGCCTGCAGAAAACATTAAACCAAGTTCTGATGAAGTTTTTGGGAACACAGGACCAGACAGTGGGTTTGCTTTAAAGATTGTTAATAAATATAAAAATATTTGGGAGACTCACCCAAGAAATAAATTAATCAGTTCAGTAATTACTAATTTAATTATTTATAGAGCATCAAACTACGGACGAGCCCCAACAGTAAGTGATCTTCATTTAATTTTAGGATTACTTAGAATATCAGAAAATAACATTGGTGAGATGAATGATGAAGTTCTTGATAAATGCGCGAAAGATCATCCTAAAGGGTTACATCTCATAGAATTATTTAATTTTCTTAGCTAACCTAATTAAAATTCCTATAATCTAATAGTTATGAAGATAGTAAGAGTAAAACATGAAGATGATATTTTTTATGGTGAATTACTTGATGATAAGATAATTAGATATGAGGGTTCTCCATTTGTAGTTTGGGAAGAGACAGAGGAATCATATGAACAAAGCGAAGTTCAACTTCTAGCACCAGTACTTCCTTCGAAAGTTGTAGCAGTTGCAAAAAATTATCAAAAACATGCTCATGAACTAGGGGTTCTTGATTATCACGCTCCTGAAAATCCTGTATTTTTTATAAAACCTTCTACATCTGTAATTGGTTCAGGAGAATCAATTATTTATCCATCAATTGGTAAACATGTAGATCATGAAGCAGAATTAGCTATAGTAATTGGAAAAATATCTAAGAATCTAAATGAAGATAATTGGATGGATAGTGTTCTAGGTTTTACAAATGCAAATGATTTATCAGAAAGAATACTACAAGGACAGGACGGCTCGTTTAATGGAAATTTTACAAGAGCAAAAAGTTTTGATACTTTTTGTCCACTAGGGCCTGTAATTCAAACCGATTTTGAGAAGGATCCTGAATTAAATATAAAATGTTTTGTTAATGATGAATTAAAACAAGATGGTAATACATCTGACATGATTTTTAGTATTGGTGAAATAATAACATTTGTAACTTCAATAATGACTTTATTGCCGGGAGATGTTATTTTAACTGGAACACCTGATGGCGTAAGCAAAGTTTCCCGTGGAGATGAAATAAGAATTGAAATTGATACTATAGGTACATTGATAAATAATATTGAATAAATAATGAAGTTAAGAATTGCACCATCTCCAACAGGAAATTTACATATAGGAAATGCAAGAACAGCTCTATTTAATTGGTTGTATGCAAGAGCTAATAATGGAGAATTTTTAGTAAGAATTGATGACACAGATAAAGAAAGAAGTAGCGAAGAATACGAAAAAAATATAATTGAAAACTTAAAATGGCTAGGTTTAGATTGGGATGAAGGTATTGAAGTAGGAGGTTCCAAAGGGTCATATAAGCAGTCTTTAAGATTTGATAGGTACATAGAAGTTGCTGAAGAATTTGAAAATAACGGTTTAGCATACAGGGAAGAAGGAGCTTTAAGGTTTAAAGTTCCTGAAGAAGGAGAAATAAAATTTCAAGATATCGTTAGAGGCTCTATGAGTTTTAATTTGAATGATGTTGAAGATTTTGTAATTTTAAGATCTGATAACTCGCCAACATATCATTTAGCCTCAACAGTGGATGATGTTGATTATGGAATAACACTAGTTGCAAGAGGAGAGGATATTTTATCTTCTACACCAAAGCATATTTTATTGATGAATGCTCTAAAGGCACCTCTTCCTGATTTTTGTCACCTCCCTTTGTTATTTGGACCTGATGGTAAGAAATTAAGCAAAAGACATGGAGACACTTCTGTTTCTGCATATAAAGATAAAGGAGTAATTTCAGAAGCACTATTTAATTATATGTGTTTACTAGGTTGGGCACCTGGAAATGATCTTGAGATATTTGATAAACAAATAGCAATTGAAAAGTTTGATTTAAACAATGTTCTTCCTAATCCAGCAATTTTTGATACTAAAAAACTTCTATGGATGAATGGGCAGTACATACGCGATTTAAAAGATGAGGAATTTGAAAAATCATTTATTGAATCTATACAAGACTCAATTTCTAGAGAATTATTTGAACAAGAAATAAATAGACTTAAAAAAATTAAACATGCTGTACAAGAAAGACTGGAAACATTAAATGATATTAATGAACAAGTAAAGTTTCTTTTAGATGAGCCTTTTGAAGTAAATTCAAAAGATTGGGAAAGTGTTAATACAAATGAAGGACAGGAATATATGAAAAATGTTAGAAATAAGTTCATGTCTACTAAAAGTTTTAAACTTAATGACATTGAAGAAATTATGAGAAGTGAACTTGAACAATTAAATATTAAGCCAAAAATTGGATTTCAAATTACACGTGTTGCCATTACTGGCACAAAGATAAGTCCTCCATTGTTTGAATCAATATATGCTCTCGGTAAAGAAAATACTATTGCCAGGATGGCCGAAAGTATTGAAGATTTGTAACAAATAATAATTTAATTACTATATTCTTAATAATTATACGGCCCCGTCGTCCAGAGGCCTAGGACGCTGGGTTTTCAACCCAGAAACGCCGGTTCGAATCCGGTCGGGGCTGCTAACCTTCGGGGATGGTGTAATTGGCAACACAATGGGTTCTGGTCCCATTATTGAGGGTTCAAATCCTTCTCCCCGAGCATTGGCCCCGTCGTCCAGAGGCCTAGGACGCCGCCCTCTCAAGGCGGAAACGCCGGTTCAAATCCGGTCGGGGCTGCTAATCATTTCCTATTTTCCTAAACCATCTTGGTTTATTTTTTAATAACTCTTTATAGTCTTCTGAATCGTCAACTTCAAAGCTTAATTCTTGATGAAATACTTTTTTAAAAGATATATTTTCTTTTTCAAAATATTCTGTATGTTTTTTATAACTATTTTTTCCATATTGAAACTTTTTAATATACTTTTTACCACCAATAATGGGTGTTCCTGAGTCTTTGCTTTCAGAAATAACAATTTCATTATTTAAACACTCGTTTATCCAATTTTTTGCATAATATTTTGTTAGATAAGGTAAATCAGCATGGCAAATTGTCCAACCTTCGTAGTCGTTATTTGAAATTAAAAATTCTGATGTTTCGTTACTTAAGCCTTTAGATTTTGAAACGAATGTAGGTATTTCTATTTTATTACAATATTTAATAACTAGAGAATCTTTAGTTATACAAAATATCTCCACATTCTGATCTTGAAAAGCATTTGCTATGTTAAGCAACATATGTTGCATTAATTCAACTCTTTTGTTAAGGCTTAATTCATTGGACAATCTGGTCATAGGGTCCCGAAAGTCTCTTAGTGGTATGCCAATAATAAATTCTTTATCCATATATTTATTTCCGTAATACCATGCTATTAACTTAAATATTTGAATGACAAGAAAAACAAAAATAATCGCAACCGTTGGACCAAGTGTAAATTCTAAAAACGGTATTAAGAAATTAGTCGAAGCAGGGGCAGATGTTTTAAGATTAAATTTTTCGCATGGAACAAATGAAGATCATTCAAATGTAGTTAAATGGGCGAGAGAGTTAAAAACATCTGTTGCAATTATGCAAGATATTCAAGGCCCAAAAATTAGAACAGGGAAAACAAAAGATTTAACTAAATTAGAAGAATCAAATCAAGTAAAGCTTACGAATAAAGATACTATTTCAGATGAAAAACTGATTTACATAAATTATAAAGATTTATATAAAGATATAAATGTAGGTGAAAGAATTTTAATTGATGATGGTCAGATGGTAATTAGGGTAACTAAAAAAACTAGATCATCAATGGATGCTGTTGTCGAAATAGGAGGGGAGTTACGTTCAAACCAGGGAGTAGCTTTTCCAGATTCTAGGTTGTCTGTTTCAGCTATTACTAAAAAAGATATAGAAGATATAAAATTTGGAAAAAAATTAGACGTTGATATCATAGCCGTTTCATTTGTTAGAGATGCAAATGACATTAAAAAAGTTAAAGAAATTGCTGATGAGAATATAAAAATTATTGCAAAAATTGAACTAAAAAATGCTGTCAAAAACTTAGATTCAATAATTGATGAAGCTGACGGTGTAATGGTTGCGAGAGGAGATCTAGGAGTTCAGATTGAACTTGAAAAAATTCCATTTATACAAAAACAAATATTAGATCAAGCTAATGCAAAAGGAAAAATAACAGTAACAGCTACTGAGATGCTGCAATCAATGAAAGAGTCGCACAGACCTTCTCGTGCTGAAGTTACAGATATTACTAATGCAATTCTAGAAGGTACAGATTGTGTCATGCTATCTGCTGAAACAGCCATAGGAAATCATCCAGAAATTGTAGTAGAAGTCATGTCTAATATTTGTACAGAAGCTGATTCAAGAAATGATACCTCAGTATTAAGGTTTAAAGAAGCTTCAGGAATTGACACACTTACAACATCACTTGCAAAAGCAGCTGTTCAAGTTGCAAACGAAATAGATGCAGAAGCTATTGTTGCATTTACAGAGACAGGTAGAACACCTCTTCTTATATCAAATTACAGACCAGAAGCACCAATATTCACTTTTACAACTATTGATAAAACTTATAGACAAATGCATATTCTTTGGGGAGTGCAACAAGTAAAGATTGACAGGCTAGAGACAACAACTGAAATGTTTGAAATTGCTAACACTTGGTTACAAAACAACAAAAAATTCAAAAAAAATGATAAAGTTGTTATTGTTGCTGGTACACCTCCCAACAAAGAGGCAGCGACAAATCTAGTTAGGGTAATGAAAATAGGTGAATTTTAATGGGTCAAAAAATTGAATTAAAAACAACTAAATTTAACAAAAATATTATTTTTGATTTAAATAGGTCTTTATCTGGACAAGACGGCATTACTTATCATAATATTGCACATGCTTCTTTAACGGATGAGGTCAGTGCGCAGTTGGCTTTAAAATTATTTCAATTTTCTAATGAGATAGACAACATATTCATCCAATCAAATGTTGTAACTATAAATTTTGTTAGCAATATTGGAACAGCTGTAGAAGATTATGAGGAACTAATAGAAAATTTTTTCTTATTCTATAAGGACGAAGAGGAATGATAGTAGGCGTAACAGGCGCTAGTGGATTTATTGGAAAAAAACTAACAAAGCAACTACAAGATAGTGGCTATAAGGTTAGAAAATTTGTTCGAAGAGAACCTAAATCAGAAGATGAAATTTTTTGGAGTCCTTCAAAGAAAGAAATAGATATTAACAAGTTTAAAGAACTTGATGCAATTATTCATTTAGCAGGAGAATCAATTGCACCTAAGGATATATTAGGCTTCCTTCCTTTTGCCGGTGGTAGATGGAGTAAAGAAAGAAAGTCAAGAATTTATTGGTCAAGAAAATGGGCAGCTGATTTATTTGTTGAAACATATAAAAGCTCTGAAGATTTTCCAAAAATATTTATATCTGCATCAGGAATAGGAATCT
>Ga0208408_1001140_pt1 | contig 15417 bp, 16 predicted proteins | sample ETNtaG_4_FD_185776 | JGI IMG/M metagenome (GOLD analysis project Ga0208408, IMG submission 185776) | Marine microbial and viral communities from oxygen minimum zone, Eastern Pacific Ocean - ETNP201406SV67 (SPAdes) (version 2) | ecosystem: Environmental > Aquatic > Marine > Oceanic ... | reverse complement strand
TCATTTCGGGTCGGCATGTTTAATATTGGTATTAATGGCTCAATGTACGTAGGGGCACTTTATGCAGGTTGGGCTGGTTACAAGTTCACAACCTTGGGTCACTTTGCACACGTAACTCTTTGTATATTAATAGGAATGTTAGTAGGTGCTGCTTGGATGCTTTTACCCGCTTTGTTAAGGGTTTATGCTGGGGTAAGTGAAATTATTTCTACAATAATTCTAAATTTTGTAGCCGTGTTATTTGTTTCTTATATGGCTAACGGACCTTTTAGAGCAGACCCAATAGCACCTTCTACACCTAGAATTTTAGAAACTGCCGAACTTAAACAAATATTTCCAAATTCTCAATTCAATACTGGTTTTTTTATTGCAGTCTTTGTTGCAATCCTTGCTCACTTTATATTAAACAAAACAACATTTGGATACGAGTTGCGTTCGGGAGGAGATGGTCTAGTAGGCAGGTATCCATCAAGGTTTAGTTCATATCTAGGAATTCCGTCTAACAGATCTGCAATTGTTGGTATGCTGATTTCTGGTGCACTCGGTGGTTTAGCTGGAGCAATAGAAGTTCTAGGCGCTGTAAGATATTTCTTTCAAGAACTTGAATTCAACCAAGGTTTTGATGGAATACTAATTGGGATACTTGGAAAACTTGAACCTATCGGCGCTATAATCGCTTCCTTATTCTATGGAGCTATTAAAAATGGTGGTTTCTATGTAGATTACAAGACAGATGTTGCAAGAGAAATAATAATAGTATTAATCTCAGTTTTAATTTTCTTTGTAAGTGCACAAAAAATAGTAAAAGGATTAGAAAAATATCCATTAATCAAAAAAATGGATAATTTCTTTTCAAGAAAGAAGATCTAATGGAGTGGATTGAAATATTTGATATCTCACTTTTTAGAAGCATTCTAAGATCAACTGCCCCAATAGCTATAGTTGGTATGGCTGCTGCATTGTGTTCTGCTGCAGGTGTTTTAAATATTGGTCTTGAAGGTAAAATGGTTAACGCAGCGTTTGCTGGTGTTTTTGCTAGCTACTTTCTAGAAAATGTATGGGCTGGCTTTGTTGCTGGAATCATTGCCGGGTTACTAACAGCAGCATTATTTGGTTTATTATCTTTTACTTTAGGAGCGGACGAAGTCCTGGCAGGTTTAGCTATTAATATTTTCTCTCTTGCTGGGACAACTTATTTAATGCGGACAGTATGGGGACAAGCGGGTTTTTTCTCTGATCCAAGAATCGTAGGTTTTGAACCTATTAGCATATCGTTTCTACAAGGTACATTCTTAGAACCATTTTTATCAGATTTCACATACTCTATTTATTTGATGTTTTTCCTAGCACTTTTATTACACACTATTTATTACAGAACACGTCTAGGTACTGCAATTAGAGCAACTGGTGAAAACCCCGAAGCAGCTGAAGATGCAGGAATAAATACTGTTAGAATTAAATGGCTGGTCACAATTGTTTCAGGAGTATTAGCAGGAATTGCAGGTATTTTTCTTTCTTTAGAAAACCTAACTATGTTTACAGAAGGAATGTCAGCAGGTAAAGGCTTCATAGGACTTGTTGCCTCTTCATTTGGCAACAATACTCCTTTAGGAACATTTGGAGCAAGTTTATTCTTTGGGTTAGGAGACGCAATAGGAATAAGACTTCAGGGTGTGTACGAGTTAGATTCTAGGTTAATTTTAATGATTCCGTATGCTCTAACAGTTGTTGTTTTGATACTCATTGGTATTAGACAAAGGCTAAGGGTTAGACCCGTTCCTATTAATGATTCTGAATAAAATTGACAATCAACTACAAAGCAAAATATATAGTTTCAAATAGTCAAACAGTACTAAAAGATAAAGTTATTCAAATTCAAGAAGGTAAAATTTCTAGAGTTGTTGAAGAAAAAGATCTACCAGAAAAAAGTCATATAGAAGATCTTGGAAACGTTGCAATAGTACCAGGATTTGTCAATGCTCATTCTCATGTTGGTCTTGTAAGTGTAAAAGGCTTGGGGCATTCAAATGCAAGTGCTTTGTATGATGTTATGTGGGGAGTTGAACCTCATTTAACAGAAGATGATGTATATAAACTTTCTTGTCTTGGAATTTTAGATTGTATTTCTTCTGGAACAACTTCAATAAATGATCACTACTTCTTTTCTGAGGGAGTAGCAAAAGCTTGTTTAGATACTGGAATGAGAGGTTTCATTGGTCATACTGTTATGACAGAGTACGGTCCTTGGACTGGAGAAGACCAGCTATTGATGGCTGAGTCTTTTGTTAATAATTTTAAAGATTCTAAAGGATTAATCCACCCTGTAATTGCACCTCATGCAACAGATACTACTAATCCTGAAACAATATTAAAAATGAAAGAAATAGCAGAAGAGAATAATATACCTATTCATATTCATCTTTCTCAAACAAAAATTGAGTTTGATTACATCAAAGAAAATTTTGGATTATCACCAATAAAGCATGCTGAGGCAATAGGTTTGTTAGGAAGCAATGTGATTGCTGCACATTGCAATGTTGTTGAAGACGGAGATTTAGATTTATTAGCAAATTCAGACACGTATCCAATTTTTTGTCCGACCACCCATGCGTTAGGCGGAAAGCTACTTGATACTAATAATTTGCTATTAAATAATGCTAACTGGGGTATTGGTACTGACTGTTCAGGTGGGAATGATGATTATGACATGATTGAAGAGACGAGAACAGCCTTATTGCTTAATAATTCAAAAGGTTTAGAAACTAAGTTAACTCCAAAGGACGTATTCAATATTGCAACAAAACAAAACTTTGAAAGACTTACTTTGGAAAAAAATAATTACAACATGGAAGAAGGTTCATACGCTGATTTTATAACAATTAATTTAGACTCAGAAAAAATTCAACCTATTCACGACCTAGTTAACAATGTGGTTCTTTCTTCAAGCTCCAAAGAAGTTAAAGACGTTGTTATAAATGGTAAAGAGGTTATGAGAAATTATGAGTTTATTGATTTAGACAAAGAGAAAATAATATTCGAGGCAAATGAAGTTCTTGAAAAGTTATTAGTAAAAAGTAATTTTAAAGAAAGAATAGAAAAAGGTGAGTTCTCATAAGTAATCAACTTTCATTACTCCATGATCATTTAGATGGTGGTTTAAGGGCTAAAACCATAATTGATATTGCATCAAAAGAAAATATTAAACTTCCCACACAAAATGAAGAGGAGTTAGCTTCTTGGTTCTTTGAAAATATTTCATCAAAAAATAATCAAGTATTTAATAAATTTGCTTTAACTATCTCGTTAATGCAAAAACATGAAAACATTGAAAGAATTTCTTATGAGGCGGTAGAAGACTTAAGTAAAGATAATATTGAAAATGCTGAGATTAGATTTGCACCATTGCAACATATTAATGAAGGTTTGTCTCCAGTAGAAGCTGTACAAGCAGCTTGTGAGGGCTTGATACAAGGAGAAAAGGATTTTGGTGGCAATTTCAACTTAATTTTATGTGGTATGAGACAGCATAATGACTCTCTCGATGTTGCTAGGCTTGCAATTGAAACTGTTGAATATAAAGTCGTAGGATTCGATTTAGCTGGTCCAGAATTTAATTATCCACCCAAAATCCATATAGATGCATGTAATTTAATAAATGCTTCAGATGTAGGCCTTACAATCCACGCAGGAGAAGCAGCAGATTTGTCATACATAGAAGATGCTATTTTAAATTGCAATGCTCAAAGAATTGGACATGGTTGGCAAATTATTGACGGATGTAAAAAAGAAGATAATATGTTTATACCAGATTCTGAAATTGCAAACATAGTACTAGAACGCCAGATACCTTTGGAGATATGTATATCTTCTAATGTAAAATCAGGAGCAAGTGAAGTATCAATAGAGAATCACCCAGCCATAGCTCTTTTAAAAAGTGGATTTAAAGTTACTTTGAATACGGATAATCGTTTAATGGCTGACACAACACTATCTAGAGAGTTCAAGAAAGCAAAAGAATTCTTAAACTTAGAAAGTACAGAGGAAGAACTATTAATAAAAAATAGTTATGATTCACTATTTAGTAATTTATAAATTCTAATTTTTTTAAGTACATTAGTTAGGCTAATCTTTAATTAATAAGTAACTAGAAAACCTTATAAAAAACTAGGAGAAATAATGTCTGATGTGACTGAAAACAGTGAAGAATTGTCTGTTTTAAAATCAACAATTAACAAACCTATTGATAAATTAGAAACATTTCCTGCACCAAAGAATGTTAATATCGTTAAATTTTTTACAGACGAATTAACAAGTATATGCCCTATTACTGGGCAACCAGACTTTGGCGAATTAACTATTGAATATGAACCAAACAAATTATGCTTAGAATCAAAATCTTTAAAGCTCTATCTTTGGACGTTTCGAGAAGAGGGGCACTTTTGTGAAGCCTTAGCTAGTGAAATTGCCCAAAAAATATTTGATACGTTAAAACCAAAGTGGGTAAGAGTTACAAATGAACAATCTAAAAGAGGTGGCATAGAAACAACAGCCGTTGGGTATATTGAAGAATAGTTTTAGGATAAATTCTATTTTTGCAATTCTAGAACAGTAGCCGCTAACAGGATGCTGCCGTTTTTTATAGTTTCTTTTGCAGTTTTTGTTAAAGTTGCATCAGCAAATTCTGGTTGATGATTAACAACACTCCCATCATCAGGAACGATTGCTAAAAATGCATGTAGAGATGGTATTAATTTAGAGATATTTCCAAAATCAGTTGAGCCATTTTTTGATTGATCAAAATCTTTGTTTGTTTTCATATCTATTGATAATTCTTTTGAATATTTAGTAAATATACTTGCTAACTTTTTATCTGTTACTAAATTTTCATATATACCGTTACCTTCAATTACATTCACCCTACAACCTGTTGCTAAACCTGCACTCTTAAAACATTTTATAATCTTTGATTCAAGTTTTTTTAATTCTTGAGTTTTTTGTGCTCTAATCATCCAACTAGATCTTGTATAATCTGGAATTATGTTTGCAGATTCGCCTCCAGCTGTAATTATTCCATGAACTTTTTCAGTGCTTTTTAATTGTTGACGCAAAGCACTTATTGAGTTATAAGCTAAAATTTGTGCATCCAATGCATTCCTTCCTATATATGGAGAACCAGAAGCATGAGCAGCTTTACCATAAAACTCAACATCCACTTGTTTTACTGCAATCATTAATGGGTCAATTTCATTTCTTGTTGCTGGATGGATCATAACTGCTGCTTTAGTTTTATTAAACACTCCTTTTTCAATTAGTTTAATTTTTCCACCACCACCACCATTTTTAAAAGTCAAGGGTATGATTTCTTCAGCAGGACATCCAACAATTGCTATCTCAGTAGTTAGTTTATTTTTATTTTTAGATAAAAGATACATTGCACCTAAGCCAATTGACGATATTACATTATGACCACAAGCATGACCAACACCTGGAAGTGCATCATATTCAATACAAATTACAATATTTTCTTTATTTGATTTTGTTCTGTTTAGCCGACCAACAAATGCAGTAGGTATATCCTTAAAATATTTAAACTCTTTTATTCCTACATTTTTCTTTAAGAAGTCAATTATTTTTTTACTTGATTTAAATTCTTCATACCCTAGTTCTGGATTATTATATAAATAGTTATTAATTGAAATTAGATTTTTTTCTATTTTTGAATACTCAGAAGACAGTTCTTTTATGGTCAAAATTAACCTTTACCAAAAAATCTAATTTCTTGAATAGCACATTCATCAAAAGCATTTTGGCTATTTAGCTCTTCTCCTGGGTAGCTTGATAGAAAATCAAGCCTTAGATAAGAAGATGTAGTATTTATATCAACCCACTGCTCAAAGTTATCATTTTCAAGTTCTTTTTGTATTTCTAAATCAGGGTCGTTCCCAGTAATTAACAAATCTCGTATTTTGTAGTTTCTTTTAAAAGAGGTGCTTTTTTCAGCATTTTGTATAACTATAAATTCTATATATATTTCATCTGAGAAATTAAATTCTAACCATCCATCCTCACATCTTAATGAATTGTCTTGCCACATTGTGTAATCGTTATCAAAAAGATTTTCACAAGAAAAATCTCCTGTGTTTCCTGATTCATAAGTACTTGAAGCTTTACAAGATATTGGTGTTTGTAACTTAAGCATACTTTGAACTGTTGTAGATGTTGTTGTGATAGTTGTTTGATCTACTATTTCTATTTCTTCAATTACTTCTTCGGCAACTCGTGAATTATAAAAATAACTTGCACCGGCAATTAGCGGAATAATTAGTGCAAGAAAAAAAATAGCTCTTATACCGGGTACTTCTTTTCTATTCGGTAGTTCTCCAGCACCATAACTAGACAGAGGTTTAACCAAGGGAAGGTTGCAATCTCTACAACTTCTAATAGATGGGGGATTATTATTACCACAATTTGAACATCTGATTTGAGGTATGCGAGTTCTTTTCTTGAACCTATCCTCTTCTCTATCAACCTCTTGTTTAAGGTCTTCTACTTTTAAACCAAGCCACTCACCACAGCTTGAACAAAACTCTAAACTTTTGTCGACTACTGCTTGGCAAGCTTTGCAGGTAATATTTTCCATACTATCCTCTGGTAACTAGATTAATAATAAAATAATACAGTAACATTCGAATAAAGAAAATACTCAAATAATAAAAGAAGAGAAGGGAATTTTATGGCTGAGGATCAATTGATTCCGGGTCAACCATTAAGAAATGGAGTAGATCTTATTGCCGATAAAAAAACAGGAGCTTTAATTGTTATAGGTACTTCAGCAAAGTTAGAAAAAATTTCTTCTGGTGGAATAACTTTAAACAATTGTTCTTACACTCCTGAAATGATGTCTGAGTTAGCAAAGATGGACGGAGCAATTATTGTTGACTCTAGTGTAGACACTATTTTAAAAGCTAATGTACATTTGAACCCATCAGATGACATAGCAACAACACAAACAGGAACCAGACACAGAACTGCAGAGAGGGTCTCTGTTGAGACAGAACTTAGCGTAGTAGCAGTTTCAGAAGAGTCTTCAACAATAAAAGTTTTTAATGGAAATAATGTAAATGAACTTGAAGAGTCTTCAATCATATTTGGAAGAGTTAACGAGTCACTACAATCAGTCGATAGAACTAGAAGAAGATTTGATGATGCAGTATTAGAACTTGGAGAATTAGAGATTGAGAATACATTAACAAATCAACAGGTCCTTGAAGCTATTCAAAGGGGTGAATTACTTGGAAGGCTATCTCAACAAGTAAGAAAAGAAGCGGCTGACTTAGGAGAAGATTCAGGATTAGTTATGATTCAAATTGATTCTCTAGAGTCAGGAGTTAGGAATACATTGGATTTAGTTTTAAAAGATCATTTACCAGCTAAAAGATTTAGAAATATAAATAAAGCCGTTGATGAAATAGCAAATTTAACCTATGAGGAGTTAAATACAATTCAACATTTGGGATCAGTCCTGTTCATGGAACCGTTAGATGAGGTCTCGGTTTCTAAAGGCTATAGAGTTTTAGCTAGACTACCCGGACTACCTGATAACCTACATGATTTATTAATACAAAAATTTAAAACTCTTCCAAATTTATTAAATGCATCTACTGATAAATTATTTGAAGTAGATGGAATTGGAAGAAACAGAGCACAACAATTGAGAGAATATTTTGATACGCTCCTTAAAAATGTAGGTTTTTCTTACATTAATGGGCATTAGATAGATTTTTAGTTATAGTATTGTTGACATCTATGGCAACAAAAACAAAAAAAGTAACTGATAAATATAAACCAAACCAGTTTGTAGTTCATCCTCATCATGGGGCTGCAAAAGTTATTAGAAAAGTTAACAAAAATGTTGAAATTTTTGTTGAAGGTGAGCCTAAATCAAAAAGAATTCAATATTTTGAAATAGAAGTTTTGCTAGATGGGTTAACGGTAATGGTGCCAGTTGAAAATGTTGATGAGGTAATTAGACCCGTTATTTCAAAGAGTGCAGTTTCTAGAAAAGTATTTCCAATTTTTAAAGAGAAACCAGAAGAAGCAGGCACAAATTGGAGTAGATGGTATAAGGTACTAACAGAGAAAATGACTTCAGGAGATATAATTCAAGTTGCTGAAGTAGTAAGAGACCTAACACATGCTCAAATAAATAAAGGGATTTCACCAGCTCTGAAACGAATGTTAGCTAAAGCAAGGATGACATTGGCTAGTGAGATTGCTTGTGCATTAGAAATAGATGAAGAAAGTGCTGTAGATAAAATATCTCAATATCTGCCAGAACAAGATCCTGACGACGGTTTATAATTTAATAAATAGCTTCATTAAAAGGGTTAAATATGTTAATTGGTAATGGTTGGGATTTACACAAACACTCATCTTCAAATCTACTATATCTGGCTGGTTTAGAGTTTCAAGAAGATGGTTTTGAAGCTTACTCAGACGGAGATATTGTTTTACACGCCTTATGTGATGCTCTTTTAGGTTCTGTAGGCAAAAAAGACCTTGGATATTATTTTCCATCTAAAGAACCTACTGAAAAAGGGATAAGAAGCACACAAATGCTGGAAAAAATATTAGAAATTATTGAATATGATAAATTAAGAGTAAGCAATATTGACATAACAATTATTTCACAACGTTTTTTAGTAAGTGAAAAAAGGGAAGAGTTGGAGGTAAGTATTTCAAAATTATTAAGTATTGATGTAGGAAAAATAAATATTAAAGGAAAAACAACTGATTCGGTTGGACTTATTGGGGATAAGAAAGCATCAGCATGTCTTGTTACAATACTTTTAGAAAATGCTTAAATTACATAACTCATATAACAACTCTTTAGAAGAAGTTGACTTAAATAAGAAAGAAGTAAAAATTTACCTATGCGGACCAACTGTCCAGTCATCACCACACTTAGGCCATGGTAGGTCAGCTGTTGTTTTTGATTTTCTTGTTAGGTATCTAAAATATTTAGAATACAAAGTTACATTTGTGAGAAATATTACAGATATAGACGATAAGATAATTGCAAAGTCTATTGAGGAGAATATTTCTTACGTAGAACTTGGGAATAGGGTATCTAAAGAGTTTCAAAATGCATACGAAGAGCTTAATTGCATTAAACCAGATAAAGAACCTAAGGCAACTGAATTTATAAATGAGATTATAAAATACATAGAAATATTGATAGAAACTAAATTTGCATATGTAACTAAGTCCGGGGTTTATTATGAGATATCAAAATTCAATGATTACTTATTATTATCTGGAAGAACAAAAGATGATGTTATATCAGGAACAAGAGTTGAAATTGAAGAGGATAAAAAGTTCCCAGAGGATTTTGCTCTTTGGAAGTTTTCAAAAGAAAATGAACCATATTGGAGTTCACCTTGGGGAAATGGAAGACCTGGCTGGCATATTGAATGTTCATCAATGATTGAAGCAATTCTTGGTAAAACGATAGATATTCATTGTGGTGGCAATGACTTAATTTTTCCACATCATGAAAATGAAATCGCACAATCAAAAGGAGCTTATCCTAAAGAGCAGTTTGTAAAATATTGGCTACATAATGGTATGTTAAATTTATCAGGAAAAAAAATGTCTAAATCTGAAGGAAATATTAAATTATTAAATGATTACTTAAATGAATTTAGTGGTCAAATTGTTAGGTTTTTCTTTTTAAAATCTCAATATCGAAGTCCTCAAGAATTTAGTATTGATTTGTTAAAAGAATCTGAATCAACATTAAACAATTTAATTCAATTTACAAAAGGAGTAAATCCAGAACCTAAGAATAAAAAAGTACTAAGCATTTTTGAAGAATGCATGAATGAGGATTTAAATACTGCAAAAATGCTTGGAGATTTATTTAAGTTAATAAATGAATCAGATAATTTAGATGAAGAAAAATTACAGGATTTGAAATCAAGTATCAAATTTGTATTTGATGTGCTTGGTTTTGAGCTAATAAAAGATGATACAAATGAAAATACACGAAATGATCTTATAGAGTTTTTCAAAAAATATGATATTAAATTTAAAGATATTGATCAAGCAACAAATGAATTCATAAATAAAAGAGAAATTCTGAGAAAGAAAAAAGATTTTAATTCTGCAGACAAAATGAGAGAAAGCATTTTAGAAATTGGGATAACTTTAGAAGATGGAACAGATAGTGGATGGTCTTGGAAAACTAGTTGAAGGTTTTAACTCCGTAGAAGCTGCTTTAGACTCAAATAGGGTAAGTGAAATAGTATTTTTAAGATCAAAAAATAAATCAAAAAGATTGGAAACTTTAATTCAGGTAGCAGTAAAGAAAAAATTAAAAATACTAGAAGTAAAGAATAAGCGAGACTGGAAATATAATAGTAGACACTCAGTTGTTGCACTTTGTAGTCCATTAACAACCTATAAAGAGTCAGATATAAGAAAATTTAAAGATTCAAATTTTATTGTTTGCGATCACTTGCAGGATATAAATAATTTAGGGGCTGTTGCAAGAAGCGCTGCAGCTTTTGGTTTTAATGTTTTAGCAATACCATCAAAAAGGTCAGTAAAGCTATCAGAAAAAGTATTTTCAATTTCATCTGGCGGGTTAGAAAAGGTTAATATTTTAATGTATAATTCTATATTTTCTCTTATAAGGAAGTTCAATGATCTTGATGTATGGACTATAGGTCTAGACATGACTGGAAATATAAAAATGAAGGATATTAATTTTAATGAACAAAATGTTGCCATATTTATAGGTTCAGAAGAAAAAGGGATTAGTCAGGAAGTAAAAAACAAATTAGATGTAATTTCCCAGATACAAATGTTAAATAATACCGAATCATTGAATGTCTCTGTTGCTGCAGCTATAGCAATGCATCAAATATTTATTAAAAAATAAATTAATTGAAATTTATTGTTTGCTATTATTTTACTATTCGCCGGAGTAGCTCAGTGGCCAGAGCAGCCGACTTGTAATCGGCAGGTCAGGGGTTCGACTCCCCTCTCCGGCTCTAAGTGAAAAATTATCAAAATACTGTAAAATTCATATTTGGATTATTATTAATTTTCCAAGTTTCCTTAATATTATTTGGGTATTTAAGGCCTTCAATTATTTATGATTATTTAGATTATTGGCTATTAACAATATTTCCATTAGCTCTTGTGTTCTTATTTAGAAAAACAAATATAAAAGAAAAAATACAATTTTATTCTTACACGTTCTTAATAGTTATATTTATATTGTTTCAAGTAGGACATTTTTTTAAAGCAGAATTTTTAACTACTTATTCGTTTGAACCAGGTTTTGAAAATACAAATTTAGAGTCAATTATAGAACACCAAATCTTTATTAATGAAGATAATACAATTGAAATAAATTATTTTATAGGAAATGGTTATAAGGCTGAAATTATAGACAAGCCTGGAAGGTCAGGATTTCCAGAAGCAATAGAAACTATTATAGGAGAACCAAGAGCAATAGTTTTTAGAGAGGTTGATACTAGTTCCCTACTCAAAGTTAAGGGATGGAAAATCAAATTAGGATCAGAGAACTTATGGAATCTTAATATTTTTTCCATTGATTCAAATATATATTTAGACAACCTTAATCTCACACCTTCATCTTTATCAGGGACAGGAAAGATATATTTAGGATCTAATCTTAACATGAAAGAATTGGTGTTAAACGGTGAATACGAAATTATAGTATCAAAACAATTACCTATTGTAGTAAAAGGTAACGCCACGGTTCCTTCCTCTTGGCTTAATGCAACTGTAGGATATCTCAACCAAATTGATGAAACATATATATTAGAGATTGAAATAATAGATGGTTCCGAAGTAATATTTAAGGATGAATGAAATTGAAACATGATTGATCAATTAGGTAATGGATTACTTTTAGGAATAATAATTTCAGTAGCTTCTGTTGCCTTATCTTTGCTTTATGGGGTAACAAGAATAGTAAACTTTGCTCATGGAGAGATAATTGCTTTAGGAGCAATTATCACTTTATTTCTTTCGGGCCCAATTGATTCAAAGGTCCTATTCCTTGAGAGATTTTCACCATTAGGTAAGAGTTTTGTATTTTCAGCAATAATTGCTGTAATTCTTTGTGGAGTATTTGGTGGACTATTAGAGCTATTACTCTTTAGACCACTTAGGAAAGCAGAAGTTGGTAATATTGCTGTTTTAGTTGTAACAATTGGATTATCAATATTTATACGACACCTGTATCTTTTATTTGCTACTGGTAGGGTCCAGAACTTTCCTTTAGACCTTGAAAGAAGGGAAACATATTTATTTTTTGAAATGACTCCTAGAAATTTTAAAGTTTTAATTGCAGGTCTAGTAGTGATGATAACAATTGGTTTATTTTTAACTTTTACACGAATTGGAAAAGCAATGAGAGCTGTGAGAGATTCAGGTGAATTAGCTAGTGTTTCAGGTATTAATTCTGACAATATAATTTTATTTACATGGATTTCTTCAAGTATGCTTGCAGGCTTGGCAGGTATTTTTCAAGCAATAATAAATGACGTTAGGTACAACATGGGTTTTCTGATTTTGTTACTTATATTTGCAGGTACAGTATTAGGAGGCATAGGAACATCTTTTGGAGCAATGGTTGGAGGTTTACTTATAGGAATTTTTGTTCAAGTTTCAGTTGCTTTACCATTTATGGAGGGACATACAGAAGCTAAAAATGCAGTTGCTCTTGCCATAATGATATTAATTTTGCTATTTAGACCTCAGGGTATTTTTGGACAAAAAGAAAGAATTTCATGAAGTTATCTATTAAATGGGTAGTAACTTTATTGATTACTATTTTTTCAATATATTTAGTATTTGCTTTTAATGATGAAGGACCATTAAGAATACTCTTTAATCTCTTAACGTTTGCAGGAATATATGGACTTGCAGCAATTGGATTAAATGTTCATTTTGGATTAACTGGTTTATTAAATTTTGGCCATGCTTCATTTATGGGTGTTGGTGCTTATGTTACATTATTGCTTATACCACATGCTGCCGGCAGAGAAGGAGAGATAACAGAGTCAGGATTTCCCTTCCTTCTTGCTTTATTAATTGGAGTAATTTCAGCTTCTTTATTTGGCTTACTGCTTGGATTACCAGCTATAAGACTTAGGGGAGATTACTTAGCAATAGTTACAATTGCTGCTGCAGAGATTTTTAGACTTTTAGTGAGAGATTTGGAGTCAATAACAGGTGGTGTCTATGGAATAATTAACTTTTCAGATTCTCTACAGAAATACAGACCTCTTTTTTTAGAGAATTTTGTTTCAAAGTATGAGTTAAATCCATCACAGGTTTGGGTGGGATTACTTTCTTGGATTTCTATATTATTTGTATTGCTCATATTAAGAAGACTAAGTAATTCGCCATGGGGTAGAGCATTAAGAGCGGTAAGAGAAGATGAAGATGCTGTACGTGCTTTAGGAAAGAATGCTGTTTGGCTTAAATTGCAAAGTTTTATGTTAGGAGCTGGAATCGCAGGATTAGCAGGAGTCTTTTTAGCATTTAATTATGGCTCTCTCCAGACTACAACGTTTGTACCATTGCTAACATTTTATGTTTGGGCAATTATGATTCTTGGAGGAGTAGGTAGTTTAACTGGGCCTATTTTTGGATCAATAATATTTTGGGTAATTATTTCTGAAACTGACAAATTAGCTTCTTTAATATTTGAAAATGCAAATGGTCAACAATTGGCTGGAGTTAGGTTTGTTCTCGTAGGTTTATTAATCATGGTTCTTATGATTTTTAGACCTAGTGGGCTACTAGGAAAGAAAGAAGAGCTGCTTTTAAATGTCAAATAGTTTAATAAGAGTACATAATTTGAAAAAAAGCTTTGGAGGGGTCAAGGCTGTAGATATTGATGATTTAAATTTTGAAAGTAAGGAATTAACTTCAATAATAGGACCTAATGGAGCAGGAAAAACTACACTTTTTGATTTAATTTCTGGATTTCAAGATGAGGATAACGGAGAAATATTCTATAAAGATAAGAATATTACAAAAAGCCAACCATATAAAATAGCAAGACTAGGTATGGTAAGAACTTTTCAATTGACAAAAGTTTTTGATAGGATGACAGTTTTAGAAAACTTAATGTTTGCTGGATCCAATATTTCAAATGATTCTTTACTCCAATCAATCATGCAATTATCAAAACAAAAAAAGTATGAAGATTCACTAAAAGAAGAAGCCATTAAGGTAATGACGGATTTAAATATAGAACAAATGTCTAGTTCTTATGCTAGGGAACTTTCTGGAGGTCAGAAAAAATTATTAGAGTTGGGTAGATCAATCATTAAAAAGCCAGATGTTCTTTTATTAGATGAACCTTTAGCTGGGGTAAATCCAAAATTAGCTGAAGACTTGCTTGAGATAATACAAAATTTATCCAATCAAGGGATTACGATTTTGATGGTTGAACACAACATTGAAGCAGTAATGAAGATTTCTGAAAGAGTAGTAGTTTTAGCAGAGGGAGCTTTAATAGCTGATGGACCACCTCAAGAAGTTAGAGAAAATCAGAAAGTAATTGAAGCCTATCTAGGAACTGGCGATGAGTAAACCAATTTTGGAATGCAACGGTATTGCAGCTGGATATGTGAAAGGTTTGAATATTCTACAAGGAGTTGATTTAGTTATTTCTGAGGGAGAAATTATATCAATAATAGGTCCAAATGGTGCAGGTAAATCGACATTATTAAAAGCAATAATGGGTTTAATAAATATATCTGCTGGAAGATTTTTTATAAATGGTTCTGATAGAACTAATCTTTCAACTCATAAAATTGTTAATGAGGGTATAGGCTATGTACCACAAGTTGAAAATGTATTTCCATCTTTGACAATTGAAGAAAATATAGAAATTGGAGCTTGGTCTTTAACTAAAAATAGAAAAAGCAGTGTTACAAAAGTGCTTGAAGACTTCCCCCTCCTAAGTGAGAGAAAGAAGGAAAAAGCTGGCAATTTATCAGGGGGTCAAAGGCAGATTCTTGCATTAGCAAGAGCTTTAGTAACTTCACCCAACATACTTTTGCTAGATGAACCCTCAGCAGGGCTTTCACCAGTTGCAATAAATGAAGTGTTTGAAACAATAAAAGAAATAAATGATACAGGTGTTTCAATTTTGCTAGTTGAACAAAATGCAAAAAGAGCATTGAAATTTAGTAATAGGGGATACGTTTTAGACCAAGGTAGAAATGCTTATCAAGGAGAAGGAACTGAACTCTTAAATGATCCAAGAGTTGTAGATTTATATTTAGGAAAACTATAAAAAAAAGGCCTGTAAAAACAGGCCTTTTTTCAATTCTTTATAAGAATTATGAACCAAAATCT
>Ga0208408_1001135_pt1 | contig 15453 bp, 7 predicted proteins | sample ETNtaG_4_FD_185776 | JGI IMG/M metagenome (GOLD analysis project Ga0208408, IMG submission 185776) | Marine microbial and viral communities from oxygen minimum zone, Eastern Pacific Ocean - ETNP201406SV67 (SPAdes) (version 2) | ecosystem: Environmental > Aquatic > Marine > Oceanic ... | reverse complement strand
GGTTGAACATCTCTAGTATTTTTACGATATCCACCATAAGATATAGCTAAATAATTGGGATTGCCTAATATTTCTGCAGCCGTAATATCTTTAGAAATTATAGATGTGGCTTGGATTTTTTGAGCCCTATGATCTCCTGAATAGTGCTGATTTATAGCTTCGATGGAAATATCTATTTGTGAGTATAGCATATTTCCAATTGAAGAAAGGGTGATCAAGAGAAATAAATTAAATCGTCGGAATGATTTCATTGCTAACATTTTCTTCAGCTGATTACTTAATGTAAACCAGTTTTCTGTTTACTATACTATGATTTGAAGCGATCGAAAATATATATATGCCACTTGAGATATGATTTTCTGGGTGCCAGCGAAATTCGTGTTTCCCCATCGCTTGATCAAATGAATTTTCAAAAACCTGTACTCCGTTTACTGCATATATTTTTAATGTAATATCACCGGGTTTTGACAACGTATAATTTATATTCACTGTTGGATTAAATGGATTAGGATAGGCGGATTTGATGTGCAAATTTTCAGGCATTTGAAATGATTCATCAATGGTTGTAAGAGAAAAAACAGAATCTTGCTCAACAACGAGGCCATTAATAAACGGTCCGGCGGTTACATAACCAAGACCATAAATCCTGCTGGAAAAATAAAAATCAAGCTGCTGATCATGCACAGTTACATTATTGATTGTTAAATCATAGGCGTAATGCATTCCCGCTAACGAAAAAACATCCAAATTTTCAAAAATCAGGCTATCTTCCAATACTAGATCATACGTTCTTGAATCAACAGAAGAATAATAATTTTCCGATAGTTTTAATGTAACAGTATATATTCCATTTGGTACTCTTACTTTGTAAGCTGCAGTGCGGTTCAAGCAGGTTTGATATAATGAGTCATCTGTAGTATTATCAATTGGATCTGATACACTTACAAAATTTCCATCCGTAAAACCGTATTCAACACCCGGACCCCATTCCTGATCAGGTAAATAATCAGCATAAGCCGCTCCGCCGTTGTTGATCTTTAATGGAAACATTACTTGCACGGGTAAATGAATTTGTACGGCTTGGGCCATTAATGTATTGGGTGTAGGATTATCATCAGAAATTTGTAAGGCCGCCAGGTTTGTGCCCTGGGCAATACTATCACTATCGATATAAATAAAAACGGTTCGTTGATCGGGAGCAAGCCAAACAGAATCAATACCGACCCCGGTGACACCAAAATGTTCTGGAGTGGCTCCGGCCGGGTTTATTTCTTCACTGAATCTTCCCATAACCATAGATCCAATTTGCCGGGCCCATAACAGTGCAGGCGGATTTACATCAACGAATCCAAGGTGATTGTCATCAGTCATACACAAGACCAGCATACCATCAACAAAGACTGCATTTTCTTCAATCAGTATAGATTGGTTTCCGCCCCATGTATGATTATCACTTTTTTCCCAACGAGTTTGATCAAAATCGGAAAAGTCATCTTCCCACTCCACTGTAAAATTGTTGTCCGTTCCATAATCACCTACACCAGGAGTATACTCGTAATATTTAACCCAGTCATAGTAGCTGAATCTGGGTAAAATGCGATTATCAAATGTTCCCACCCAGTCCGCGTAAACAGGCTGCCATAAATTCATCATTAATTTTTGAGCTGAATCTAATTCAGCAATGTGAGTACCAGTTTGCCGAAATATTTCTTCACCGTCAATAAACCAGGCTACATATTCCGGTGTCCATTCAAAAGCATACTCGTGAAAATCAAGGTGGGGATTAAAAGGTACATAATGCTGGCGGATGTGGCTGGCTTGACCTGTAGTAATTGTATTTAAATCAATTGTGTGGTCAAAAAGGCCCAACCATTCATAGTCAATCTCGCCCCAGGGATCTGCCGAATCATCATACGTAAAAAATGATGATGTTATACCATCTCCTTGGGCAGGTTTAACACTAGCCTCAAAACGGCCGTAAGCATAACTGTCTAGGGTACGGTATTCAGCCCCTCGGGTCTGGCATAATAAGGTAGAAGTCAAAATGAAAACAATGAAAATTGGCAGTAGATTGAATTGAAAATTCATTTTATTTATCGAATAAATAAAATGTGTTAAGCCCATTTCAATCTAAATCATTCAATATAGAATGATTATTAATAAAATTAGAAATTTAAACCAATGGTCGTGGCATGAACATTTCCTAAAATACCCATTGTCTTATACGCATAATCCACGACTATTTTTCTATTATTGAGGAAATTCCACTCTAATCCCAAGCCCCACGTCAGTCCAAATTGGGGTTTATCCATAAACAATGCTTTCTGACCGCCGCGAAAAATAACTGCACCATTCCCTGGGAACTTAAACTTGAAAGCGAAACCAATATTTATTGATTCTGTGTTATTGTTTGGATGAAGGGCATCTGCGGCGAGGGTCAGCGTGGCAAAATTTGATACAATTGGTTTAACGGCTACGCCAATTCTAAACAGAAGAGGAAGTTCCCATTCTTGTGTCCGGAATTGTCCCGCTACATCTCCATAGTTGCCTTCTTCATATTCAGATATATCAATGGGCTGATACAAATCTATGCCATCATATTTCATCCGTGTGCCATAGTTGGAAATACTCATGCCAATCATCATTCCGTCTTCTTTTTCACCTGTTACACTGAAAAAATGAGTATTGACCAGCACACCTAAATCAAGGGCAAAAGCATTGGCAGAGGCATGCCAGATGTTGGATTGGACCAATTTTGCATTGGTTCCAAAAGAAAACCAGGGGACCAGTCGCCGGCTAAAAGAAAATGTTAGTGCTAATTCATTAGCAGTGTATTGTTCACCCGTACCCTCCTGGTAGGTCAGTGTGGTTACATCCATCTGACCGTAGCCTATTTGTGTTAAGGACAGGGCAAACGTACCAATCCTGGGTACATTGACAGCGCCAGCAGCAAATATTGTATTAATATCTACAACCCAGGGCTGAAGCATAAATTGTACACCAACCCCCTTAAGAGAAGACAGTCCGGCTGGATTCCAGTAAATAGCGGACAGATCATTAGCAACCGCTACATAGGCCTCTCCCATACCCCCAGAAGCGCTACCTATACCAATCTCAAGAAAGTTTGCTGTTGTAGTACCATAACGGTGAATATCATCAGAAAAGGCAGCATGAGATAAAAAAGATAGAATTATAACAAACTTAAATAATTTCATTTGATCACCGCAAATTTGCCAATTTTTGAATCACCCGTTACATTGGATTCGATGTGATAAAGATACATACCTGCTGCTATTTCCAAACCTTCCCTGGTTAACATATCCCAGTGAATAATCCCATTTTCAGGTTGATTTTCTACTTCAATCTTATCAACCAATACACCACTGACAGTAAAAATATGAATTGTACACTCTGCGGGAATATGGGTAAACATCAGTTTGCGTCGCTGGTTTAAGAATGGATTAGATACTGCCTCTTCCATCATATTCGTCATAACGTAAGGATTTGGAACAACTTTAATATCATCCATACCACTTTTTAATAAGTCTATATCCAAAGAATCAGCTTCAGAAACGGAAAAATGAATTGAATCCATGGAGAAAAATGGTCTTTTCCAGGACAGTGCGTAAACATCATCTGCGTTGGGATAGGTGCTCTCATCAAAAAAACTAAAATCAAGCACAAATGCTGTGGCTCGCCAACGGGTCTCAGTGGGAGCTCCCACAAGTATGCGATCTTCAAATAATTCAAATGTATCATTATTATTCATGTCCTGGACAATGACATCCATCACTTCATTGTCCCCAAATGATTCATTCACAACATAAAAATCAAGTGCAGGTGAAACAATTACATCATTCCTGGAAATAGAATTTCCCAACTCATCGCGCACACCTGACTTGTTGGTTATAACGCCAACATAGGTTGAATCTTCGCCGGTAAAAATAATCTTATAGTCCCAAGGTATGGACGGACCATCATAGATGGAAGGAATGACATTCAAGTACCCACTGCCTGTAATCCAGCCGGAATTACCGTAATCAAAAGTTGCTGTCTCCACATCCTGTTGGATAGTTAATTGAAGGCCAGAAAAAATATCAGATTCAACTTCACTGGTTGTATTTAATGTCCAGTAATCCAAGGTGTCCCTGTAAAGAAAATTGTTTCCGATATAACTTTCGGGCTTCTCTTCATAGAGAAGTTCATAATTTTCCGTGACATCATAGACCGAAAAACTATTAGTAGTATATAAAAGACCTCTATCATAATCGGTAATCGTTGAAATGGTATCTATTCCGAAGGTCAGCAGGTAATCATGATCAGGCTGCAGACTGCCGCTGGCAATAATTTGGGGGTTAATGGTCCCTGTTCCAAATAGTTGCTCGTTAGTTTCTACTTGGATTTCTGGAGGTACATAACCTGCTGCAGGCTGGTGGGGCACCACGATTGCTACATTTTTTCCTATTGAGCGTATCTCTTCTGCTTCATCTAGTTCAACAACAACATTATTTTCAGAAGGTGAGATTCCAGGTCCTATATTTGGAGCACCGTAATCATAGGCAACTATGGCATAGTAGTAGGTTCTGCCATTCTGGACAGTATTATCTCGAAACACATGATTAATTCCAGTATCATAACCTAAATTGTATCCCATTCCGTTTACGAGACCAAAATCTGTAAACCCTCTTATTTCATCTATCAGGTCACACTGGTATATTGGTTTCATGAACATAGGTGTACCATAACCATCTGTGATCACTTCCGAATCGGAAAAGTATTTGTCTGTAGCCCTGTATACTTTATATCCCTCAAAATCATTTACATTGTCAAGAAAAGGGTCCCGTGTTTTCGTGTCAGCAACATTATCCCAGGTTAAAATAACTTCACCGTCACCAGCAGTTGCAGACAGTGTTGGCATCTTTGGTGGCTGGGCAAAACGATAATCCTTTTCATAAATAACTTGGACAATGCGTTTTAATTCGAATAGTGCAGGAGCACTATGATCAGGAGATGACAATCCCGTCAGCGGATCATATGAATGCAGCTCTGACATAGAAATACGTTCCACTCGTCCCTGATAAAGCGGAAATGAACCAGATGCGAATACCTCCACCAGATTGGAAATATTTCCTTCAAATTCTTCCAAGGAATCAATGCCTACAACTTCCCACATGGCCTGATCATTTTTGAACCACGTGGTTGTATTTGAGGGGGCGTGGCTAGGTATAGGAAACATTCGAAATGCGGTCAAACCAACCATATCTGACTCGGAAACATCGGTGGTATTGAAATTAGGTTCACAGCCCACACCTTCCTGAAAATCGGGCTGATGGTTACACTCGGATCCATCCAGATCCGGACCAAAATAGTTTAATTCACCGGGAGCCACACCATCGATCCCAATATCATCACCATAATATTCGGACTCTTGATATATACCGTCTCCATTCAAATCTTCACCGTCTTCCCAGTCCTGGTCCTCATCTGCATCCCAGTGTTCCTTAAGATCTTCAAGATTCAGACTATAAAATTCAAGAAATGCTTCCAGATCTGTGATGCCAGCCGTTGGTCCAATAATGCCGGTTGGTTCATTGTCCCGTTGCTCATCTATTAGGCCATCTCCATCATTGTCTTGGTTGTCATAGGCCAGGCCAGGACTTTCCAAATAGGCAAATCCCATCACACCGGTAGGCAGGCCGCCAGCGCCTACGCCATTGATATCCCAGGAATAAGCCATATCCACCTGCTTATTAAAGAATCCCAGATCGTCGTCACCGTCTCCGCCAATAGCATTATCCAGCCAGTAGCCAAAAGCAACATCACGCAAATCATAATCAGAAACATTTGCAATAGAATATTCCCAGAAGATTGCATCTCGTGCTTGGGGATTATTCCATTGAAATCCCCTAACAGCAACACGCAAGCCAAGCCCGCCCCAGGGTACACCGGGCTGAATTGTTACATCGGGTTTCAAGTCGCCCACGTAGTGACCGGGCCTGGGAAAATATTTTACATTATCCTCTGCCCCCAGGTTTTCCTGGTCCTGAGCATCATTGACAACAAAATAGCTCTCTTGGTCCGCATAGATTACGCCTCGTCCGAAGCGCCCATTCCATTCTCCGGGCCATTTGGTCTCAAAACCAGTGGAGGGCCAGCCACCAGTTGGCCAAGATCCGGACATGTTTGACTGTGCAACATATTCTCCGGTTTCATTGAAATATCCAAATACCGGATAAAAACCCCACTCGACAGTTCCGGTAGGATCCAAATCCATTTCTTCCCGGTAACTGGTCTGCAGGTAATAAAGCGTGTGGTGGTCTGTGGTAAAAATTTCCGCAGGCTCTGTAAGTACAATCGCATCTAAAGTTGAATCAATTCCGTCATCCTCAATATATACTTTGGCACCTACCAGCAGTCCAATGCCATCCGTCATTTTTAAACCATTGGGATTGTTAGGCCATTTGGAAACACTGACCCTGGGCCAGTCTGACAACTCCGTTGTATTACGAAAATAAATAAATACGCGGTTGCCAGTCATGTAGCCTTCTCGCTCAGCAGCAATATCTCCAGCAGGGTCTTCGGGGCCTTCATACTCCTTGCCCTGACCCGCGATTTGGCCAAGGGCAATGAGAAAAATAATAATGATTGTGGTTGAATAACGCATGCAGTTAATAATTTATTCCAATTGCCAGTTTCACCATCCTCGGCGCGGAATACATAGACGGGTTTTGGACACGGTCTTCATAATCGTTGAAATCACTGCGGTGGCTAGCGAGATCAGTCTCTTGTATCACAGCTGTATATGCCCGACCTGTTTGTCCATTGACCCAATTCTCATTAAGGCGATCCAGTAGATTATATATAGTCAAATCAATTTTCCCATGGTATCGTCCAGCCATTTTAAAGTTGTAATACAATGAAACATCAACAGTGGAGGTTGTCGGTTTATAATCATTGTTTGGATATAGATTAATCCTGGAAAGTACACTTTCACTCTGGGGCGAGAAGGTGTATGGAGAACCGGAATTGTAATATGCCGTAACCGTACCGCCATAATTTTTTGCAGAAAACATCACCGTACCATTCAGTGTATGCCGCTGATCCCAGCTCATGGGAATAAAGCGGTTCACCGGGTCCATGCTGTCACCGGCGCGAGAAAACGTTTGTGTTGGATTATCCGCGTTGCCCCGTGTGTACTGCAGCGTATAATTAACCATACCCTTAACAGGCCCGTAACTCATATCAAGTTTTACTTCCAGCCCGCGGGCATTGCCGTAATCCTTGTTGCTGTACAGACCATATTCAATTTGATTATAAGTGGAGATAATTTTAGTACTGAGCAGATTGTAAATATCTCTGTAAAAGAGGGCCACATCCAAACTTAATCCACGGGTCAGTTCCTGCCATAGTCCAAGTTCATAGGTGATTGTTTTTTCTGGTTTAAGCAGAACATTGCCCATGGTGGTCCCAAAATCATTCGGGCTGACCAAAAAGCTGTGATTTTGATACATGGCGTAGAGGGGCGGCATCTGGAAAAAATGTCCGTAACTAAAGTGCAGAACGGCTTGATTGCCCAGCTGATAAGCAAAACCAATCCGAGGACTGACTTGATCAATAACCGGGGCCTGGGGATAGGTTGATGTCATTGAATCTCCATAGACCAACTGGTTAGCCGGGTTCCTGCGGTCCGATGGGTAATAACTGGCCGGATCAAACACGTCATACCTTATACCAAGATTTATTACCATATCATCGAATTCCATTTTGTCCTGGAGGTAAGCAGCAGACTCCCTGGGCTTAACCTTGTAAATATCAGCGTAAACAGTGGTATCTCCAAATATTTCAGGCTCATAAAGATAATCTGGGTTTTCTTCACCATCGTACTTGTTTCGTATTGTATGCCACTGATGATCTACATCATGGGCAATATCAAGCAGACCCAGCTTGAAGCTATGGCGATGATTGGCCTGCCAGGTCAGGTCAAACTTGACAGTTTTATCAATCATGGTAAGCATGCTGTGGTTTTTCTGCTGACCACCAGTGAAAAATCCTGTTCCAAAGTTTTCCAGATATCTACCGTGCACATAATTTGTATCAAGCGGATCTTCATACAGATAATTCCCAGTGTAATTATCCAGATAGGATAGTTTTAGTTCATAAAACAGTTTAGGGCTAATCATATGGTTCATCTGGAAAGACAAAAAATCTGTCTCTTTATAAGAACCGGCTCTGCCATCAGGATTATATTTAAACCCATGGTCGTATCCAAACCAGCTATCATCACTTCTAGAGCCCAATAAGGAGAAACGGATACCTTTAATCATGTTAAATCCAAGCTTGAGCAATAGTGATTGATTATTACTAGTGTTCATAGGCACGTAAGTACTATCACCGGTTTTTTCGGAATACCAAAGGGCAGGAGTATCCGCATAAAAATTACTTAAATCAGCCACTTGGAAGATGCGGTAGCCGTTCAAGTGGCCACGATTGTCCTGCTTGCGCACATTGGTAAAAAAGGTGATCTTTTCACCCAAGATGGGACCGCCCAAGCTGAACTTCAGATCCTGGCTTTGATTGAGGTCCGGTGACAGCCCAATAAAAATGTCCGTGTTGTTGGAAATGTAAGAGGATAGTGCTGCAGATGCAGATCCTTCGAATTTTGGTCCGCCATCACGAGTTACGATATTAACAACCCCACTCATAGCCCGTCCATATTCAGCATTAAATGTGCCGGTGATTACCTCCAGGTCCTGCACAGCTTCCGGTTGTATTTCCACTGCCGCACTGGAACCACCAAAAGTTTCATCAACTTGGACACCATCGATCAAAAAGGTTACTTCTGTATTTCTCCCTCCACGAAAATGCCCATTGACAACGCCAGCTTGCATGTTAATAACGTTGCCCACACTTTCAACCGGCAGTGCACTAATTTCATCTCCTGAAATATTTTTTATTGTACCAGTCTGATCTTTCTTTTGTGCCAGTCTTGCCACTTCAACGGTAACCACTTCGCCTTCAATAACAGTCTGCTCCATATCAATATCCAGAGTAACCGTGCGGTTAATGGAGACTCGCACATCATTTATTTTCACCGTTTTGTAACCTATCATCATTATGGATACGGAATACATACTTGGAGGCACATTGATAATAGTGAATCTTCCGTCATTTGCAGAAGCTGTACCGTATGGCGTATTATCGATGATAACATTTACTCCAGGAAGAGGGTCACCCGTAGTCAGGTCTGTTACGATACCTGTCAGTTTGCCCGTTGTTTGGCCGAATACCAGCGAAGATACTACTAATATTAGGCATAATGAGATCGTTCTTAGATAGTGAAACATGGTTTTAAAATTTACGGTTAGTTACTAAAAAAATAACGGGGGAACAAAAATGCTCCCCCGTTTACTACAAGGAGTTGTTACTTGAGTAGAATCATTTTTCGTGTTTTAATGAATGAACCAGCTTCTAGTTTGTAGAAATAGACACCGGATGAAAGATTCCTTGGATTCCAAAGAATCTGATGATGTCCAATAGGAAGCGTTTCATTCACTAATACATCAACCTGCCTACCCAGCACATTGTATATCCGTAGTTTCACATCCGCTTGTTCCGGAATAGTAAACTGGATATTTGTTATTGGGTTGAACGGATTAGGATAGTTTTGATTCAAGGCATAGGTCAAAGGTATGATTTCATCACCAACGCCAACCGTGGAACCACCAATCCAAGTATTGGACCAGACTTCGCATGTCTGGTGTGCATTATCGTCATTTGTATGTGATAATACCATTATTGCCTCTAACCCATCTCCATCATTATCATAGACCATTGGCTCAAAGGGCGTGCGAATGCCATCTGCCGGGATTAATCTGACGTCATCATCAATCAGTATTGAATCAAGTGATATTCTGAATTCGAAAGCATAGTCTGGGTTAAATACTTCATGGAAATAATTTCCATCACCATGCGTAGCTAACACTCCGGCACCATTGTCTGAGTTTGCACCAGCCGGCGTGAAATACATCTTATAATCCGGCTCTGCTCCTCTTTGCATACCTACATGTTTTGGACCGAGTTGATCATAAAATCCAAAACATAGTTGCACAACATCGGCAGTCCACCAGCCTCCACTGTCATCATTGTTCACCACATTATCCACAATTTCTGCAGCTAAATAAAAGTAATCATCATCAACAGCCGTAAAAATAGTACCATACAGGTCATTATCATCATCCACTGCACCAAAGCCTAAATGAGGTGTTCCATAGGAATTTTCTGTGGCGCCAAGTTCAAACGGTACTATTCCGCTGTCATACCATTCGGATAAATCACCGTCTGCGACGAATGCTGTGGGCGGAGTCAACGAAATTGTTGGAACTCCTTTTGCTGTATTGGTAATAGGATCATCAGAAGAGCCCGGCTCACCCACATTATTAGACCCATCCTTACAGACAACCGCATAGTAATACGTTACGTCTGAATCTTCAAGGGGGTTATGCAGGTAATGTACTGCAGCCTGAGTCCCTTCCAACACATTTGTGGCAACAACATCCGCTGTTGATATAGATAATGAATCCGTAATCGGTTCTGTACTGGCGTAAACATTATATTTCTCACCTTCTTCACCATCATTATCAGTCCAAGTGACCAGATTATAATAGGAATACGGTGTAGCACCCACACCTGTAACTGCTACCGGCGGTATCACATCTAAAACTCCCATGCTCATGAGGAACATATCATCAAAGGCAAAGTCACAAGCCACTCCATCCCAGCGGGATGCTACTATTACTGCGGCCATTTGTACTGTACCTTGTGGCATGACGAATTCAATAGAGTGATTTTCCCAATCATTAGTTATAGCTATGGTTTCTTCGATAGATCCAAGCACTGTACCACCAGCATCCTTGGCTTCAAGCTTTAAAGCAGCGCCGCTTCCGTCACCAGCTAAATCCATACCATAGCCACTAAAACGCCAGGTTTCGCCGAATTGTGCGGGGATACTGTCTTCAGTGTAAAATACTGCCCAGTTAGCATCATCGACACCTATGCTAAGATAATTATCTCCATTGTAAGCCACGGATGCATCTGTGACAATTTCTGCATGGCCACCGCCCATTGCGGCACCCCAGCCAAAACCATCATCCTGTCCATCAGTCAATTCAAATCCTGGATTACTTAAAACATTCTTTGTACCTGTCAGTTTTAAATCATCCAAGATAATTGTACCTTGGCTATAATCACCATCTCCGCCACCGCTGATAGAAAATTCAAGGTGGAACCCGGCAATAGCATCAGTATCAAGTTCGCCATTACCAGCATCACCAGACCAGCCGGTCAGATTAAATCCGGCACCAGCCCAGTCATCGGTCCGTTCAAGAGGCATGGTAACGGTATTCCAACCAGAAGCGTTATCCAAGATATAATGGAAAGAGTAATAATATTCTCCCAATCCATCGTAGTTGGCGGGATCTGCAACATCTCCGTAGTCACTTAAATTAAACCTTAAGTGGACTCTGTCTGTAAGTGATTGAGGAATTGAATTATAGTATGAGAATGAAATACTATCATAGCCCGACCAGTCCCAGACCGCGCCTTCATCAGGAAGCATTGAAAAAAGAGCTGTTCCATTATCAAAAGTCGCGTCCCAGTTAAAAGCTGTTTCCCAGACATTTTCATTATTCCATTCGTATGCGACTGCTTGTTGAGAATCATCTGCGACAAGTTTAAAAGTCCAGAATACACCTGTTGCACATTCAATGACCAAGGTCATTGTAGTGTTATTATCTGAAAGAGTTGCACTATAGGTAATAGATGCTGGTGCATTTGCAGGGTCTGAAAGTTCGCCTCCGTTGTATGCCTTTGGAAGTCCTAAATAGGCACCAACACCGGTAAGAGTAACGGAACCTGTACCTGCGTTATACTCCCATGTGGCTGCATTTGAACCATCGTGAGGAGCTACAGGTGTTCCACAGGCATCAGTGCCACCTTGCCAGCCTTCGATCCAGGATGTATCTTGTAAAACATTTTGAAAGGATCCGTCTGCGCTAAAAACATACTCATCATCGAAATAGCACGCTCTTGTTACTACATCATCAGCAGAGTTTGACCACCAATCTCCATTATTTGGAGCAGGACCAACCATCAATGCGCCTGCTTCAGGAGCCATTTTCCATGTCCCCTCAATTGGTGATCCTGCCTCATCATCGCCACCACCCAACATATGGAAAATTTTGGCATAGCCTCCCCATGCTTCAATATTGTGCGCACTATAATCCAGCTGCATGGCTCCAGCGCCTTCAGTAACAGGATCAGTAATGTAACTCACATTGACAAAACTTAGAGTACTATCAGCATTTTCAGAAATTTCGTAGCCCCAGTAGTCTGCATCTGGTAGAGCATCAAAATTGTCTATAGCTTGTCCAAAAACAAATAGGGGGATCAATAAAAGAATTGAACTTGTTATTTTGTTTTTCATTGTGTTTTCTCCTTTTGTTATTTATACCCTATTATATTCTTCATTGTAATTATTATCAACGAAACGCATAATAGAATAATCAGAATTATTTGCTTGCATTCATAACCGTGTTAAGAAAGAAATACGGGGAATTTTCATTACATTCATTTTCATTACGTAAGGAACATAAAGAAAAAATGTAAATACATGCAACATTTTTTCTTTATTTTACATTATAATGTAATTTTTATGTAAATTTATTGCGAATGATTACGATTATTCTTTATATTGAATGGAATTTATAAACAGTAAAATATTAATATGCGTGTAACCTTAAAACATATAGCTGACGATACGGGACTGTCAATCGCGACGGTTTCGAGGGCATTGAGTCGCCAGAAAAGGAACCATAGTACTAGTGAAGAAAATATCTATGCTTCAGCACGAAAACTTGGGTATCCCTTGTTTATAAATGGGAATGAAAACCATCAATTGTCTATAGCCCTGGTTATGAGACTATTTGAAGGCGAGTTCTACGCTTCCTTGATGAATGGTTTTTATGAAGCAAGCGAAAGTTCCACTTCCGAAATTATTTTTTCATATGTTGCAAAACAAAATGATAATCTCGTTGAAGATATTATTAAACTGAGTAAAAAATATAGCGGTATTTGTCTATTTCTTCCTTCAATGACTAATAATGACTATCTCAAAATAAAAAAAGGAGTAGGTCAATATCCAATTATATCCCTGTTACCATCAAAAAATCCAAAAATTGATACGGTTTGTTTTGATTCCTATCGTGGTGGTTATATGGTAGCAAAACATTTTGAAGAACAAGGCTATAAAAAATTTGGTTTTATATCTGGGCCACCCAAACGAGCGGATGGATTCTACCGTAAAAATGGATTTCTAAATCATATCCACGAAATTGACGATTTGGAATTAGTCTGGTCTTTTGAAGGAGATTTTAGCAGCTCTGCGGGAAAAGCAGCTTTTGAAGAATTTAAAAATACCGGTCTGAAGGATATTGCTATTTTTGGAGGCAATGATTATTCCAGTTTTGGGTTTATGAAAGCAGCCATAGAAAGTGGCTACAAAATACCGGATGATTTTATAATTGCAGGCTATGACAATCTCTCCTTCTGTGAAACTTTCACTCCAGAACTAACATCTATTGCCACAGATTTTCATGAATTGGGGAAAAAATCAATTCGTACTATCGAAAATATGATAGCCGACAACAGCGATAGTTATGGAAATATTTCTATGATCCCGGTGAAAATCAAGATTAGAACCAGCAGTCAGCAAAGGGGATAATTCAACAGATTTATTTCTGTAACCAAATAATATAATACTCACTGAGTCCCCCAACTACTTCAATCTGACAGTTAAACATTAAAACCATTAATAGGAATTTTCAATGAGCAATCATGCACGGTTATCCATAAAAGAAAAGGTCGGATATGGTCTTGGAGATACCGCTTCCAATCTTTATTTCCAAATGTATATCAACTTCTTGATGTTTTTCTACACCGATATTTTTGGAATTCCTGCAGCAGTAGTGGGCACATTATTTATTGTATCAAGATTTTGGGATGCAGTAAATGACCCTATCATGGGGATAATCGCCGACAGAACGAATACCAAATGGGGAAAGTTTCGTCCATATTTAATCTGGGTGATGATTCCAATGGCGATTATCGGTGTATTGATGTTTACTACTCCCGATTTAAGCATGACAGGAAAGATTGTATATGCGTACATCACTTATATCGCTATGATGATGGCCTATACAGCAATCAATATTCCCTATTCAGCACTGATGGGTGTACTGTCTCCCAATTCATTGGAAAGAACCAGTGTGTCAACCTATCGATTTGTTCTTGCTTTTGCTGGAGCTTTTATTATTCAAGGAGCCACATTACCCATGGTGGAGTTTTTTGGAAAAGGTGACCAAGCCGTTGGTTTCCCGGTGACAATGGGTGTTTACGGTGTATTAGCCATGATTCTCTTCTACGCTACATTTGCAACAACAAAAGAGCGTGTTCAACCTCCTGCTAAACAGGAAACATCATTGAAAAATGATCTGAAGGACCTTTTGAATAATCGTCCCTGGAAGATATTATTGGTAATGGGAATCTTCACATTAGGTTATGTGATCCTTCGCAGTGGAACGATCATGTATTATTTTAAATATTATATTGGCAATGAATTGCTAGCTTCCGGATTTATGGTCTCCGGAACGGTTGCGGTAATTGCCGGTGTTGCATGTACCCAATTCCTGTCGAAAATACTTGGGAAGAAAAAACTGTATCTGATCGTAATGGGATTATCCAGTATTCTGACGGTACTGTTTTATTATATCCCTAAAGAGCAGATCGCTTTGATCTTTATTGTGAATATCCTGACTGCGTTTGTCATGGCTCCTCAAGCTCCGTTATTATGGGCGATGTATGCGGACACAGCGGATTATTCAGAATGGAAAAATGGTCGAAGAGCTACCGGACTTGTGTTTTCCGCTGCTACTTTCTCACAGAAATTTGGAATGGCAATCGGAGGAGGATTAGCCGGTTATCTGTTAGCTGCTTTTAACTTCGAACCAAATGTAACTCAAAGTCCGGAAACCATCACCGGAATTAAACTTATGATGAGTTATATCCCAGCCATTGCGACAATCATTGCTACAGTGGCGGCTATCTTTTATCCGCTAGATGATAAAACAATGGAAAATATCGAATCTGATCTTAAAACAAGAAATTCTGAGTAAAAATCAATCTTAATAAAATAAAGCGCTAACTAATAAAATAAAATTATGTCACAAGCCACAGAAATCCAGGATAAAGTTCCCTTCGGGCAAAAATTAGCATTTGGATTAGGAATGCTCGCAAACCAAATGTTTCCAGCCGCGTTGGGGATCTTAATGGTAGTGCTGGTTCAGGATCTAGGATTTCCACCATTACTTTGGGGAATCATATTCTTCCTTCCTCGAGTAT
>Ga0208408_1001132_pt1 | contig 15485 bp, 23 predicted proteins | sample ETNtaG_4_FD_185776 | JGI IMG/M metagenome (GOLD analysis project Ga0208408, IMG submission 185776) | Marine microbial and viral communities from oxygen minimum zone, Eastern Pacific Ocean - ETNP201406SV67 (SPAdes) (version 2) | ecosystem: Environmental > Aquatic > Marine > Oceanic ... | reverse complement strand
GACGATATATCATTTCAGTATTTAAATCAAAACATATATAATATTTGTATGCTACAATTTGATTTTAAACACGACCAACGAACAAAGGCAGCACACGGATTACCAGAGAATTCACCAAGAGCAGGTGATAAACGAGATCATTATTACGGAAAATGGGGCCATTTAGATGTGTGGAAAGATAGATGGGAATTTGATTATGAGAATAGAGATACATTTTTACAAGTAAGAGACAAATATGAAAATACATTATTGTCAAAGTTTTATGATAATGACCCAATGTATGGAAGTTTAGAGAGTTTTGATTTATGATTAATGGAAAAAAAGTAATGGGTTTAACATTAGCACGAGGTGGCTCTAAACGAGTACCACGAAAAAATGTTATAGATGTAAATGGAAAACCATTGATACAATATACTATAGATGAAGTAAAGAAAAGTAAATATATTGATCACTATATTATCAGTACAGATGATGAAGATATTAAAAAACTATGTAGAGAATTAGAACAGACATATTTTGATAGAAGTCCCGCAGAAGATACTCAAAAATCTTCGGATGGTTTATTGGAAGTTTTAAATTCTATGGATAAACCAGATTATATTGTGGAGATTATGTGTACAAATCCGTTGAAGTCTGTAGAGGATATAGACGGAGTAATAAAGAAACTTGATATTATGGGAGTTGATTCTGTCTGTTCCGTTGTGAGAGTATGGGATTATCACCCATCAAGAGTTAAGTTTATAGAGGGGAATAAAATGAAAGATGTTTATCCCGAAGTATTAGAAAGTAGAAGACAAGATTTAACACCACCAGCATATATTAGAAATGGTTCAATATATGCAATGACTTGGGAACAAATAAATGTCAAAGGTTCTCGGTATGATAAAGATACTGTACCATATATTATGCCAGAAGAAAGAACAATTAACATAGATGAACCAATTGATTTAGAATTAGCAAGGATATTATTAAGATGAAAGCATTAGTTACAGGTGGTGCCGGTTTTATTGGCACCAATTTAATAAAAAGATTATTAAAAGACGGACACGAAGTAGTATCAGTAGATAACTATTCTACTGGTAAAAAGGAAAATCATCAAGATGGTTGTAGGTATCACGACTTTGATTTATCAAGTCCTCATACACTTGGGATTTATGTAGACCACGGCAGTTATCCCGCCTGGAGAGATGAAAAATATGATGTAATATTTCATTTGAGTGCATTGGCTAGAATACAACCATCATTTAAAGACCCATATAAAACAATATTTAACAATCATGTAAGTACATTAAATATATTAGAATATGGTAGAAAAAATGATATCAAAGTTGTTTATGCAGGTTCATCATCAGTTCATGGTGGAGTTTATAAAAACCCATATACTTTTACAAAATGGCAAGGCGATAAGTTATGTCATATGTATAGTGAAGTATTTGATTTTCCAGTAAATGTTTGTAGATTTTATAATGTATATGGCCCACATCATTTAACAGAAGGTGAGTATTGTACAGTAGTTGGGATATTTGAAACTCAATATAAAAATGGTGAACCATTGACAATTACTTGGGATGGAGAACAAAGACGAGATTTTACTCATGTGGATGATATAGTTGATGGGTTGATATTAACATCTAAATCTTCAAGTTGGGGATTGACTATTGAACTTGGTAGAGGAAAAAACTATTCAATAAATGATTTAGTTGATATGTTTGGTGAAGATTATCCAAGAGAATATATAGATAAAAGACCTGGTGAAATGAGGTCTACATTATGTGATTTGGGGTTGGCGTTTTCTGTAGTAGGATATCAACCAACACGAGAATTAAAAGATTATATAGATGAAGTAAAAAATGGATAGAATTTTATTTGTAGCCTCCATCTATCGGACTGGTGAGAAATTGTTTCCCATCATACCAGAATTAGTTAAACATTTTTCAGTTGAATTATTGACCGTGAATGAAATGTGTTTTGATTATGAGTGGTATGGTAATAAGGATTTAAGATTAGAATTTTTTGACCGATGGGGAGATTATTTTGATGAATCATATGAGACTTCATTTAATGATGTTAAGACAGGCAAGTTAGATTTAACACCTTATAAGTTTATTCTATTGGATGATTTAAGACCAAGATACAACTTGGATAAGTTTTATGATTTTGCTAAAAAATGTGGAACTCCAGTTATTGCAAACACACACGGAAATATTGGGAAACCACACGTACCAAACGGATATCAGAAATCATTTGATAAAGTGTTTGTAATGGGGCAATCAGAATACGATAGAGATAAGGATAATGTACCAGAAGGAACAATGATTAAAGGTGGATTACCATCAAGTGATAAATTAAAAGATATAGATAAAACAGGAGAACACATATTAGTAATATGTAATTTCTTGGGAAATCGTTGGGGGCCATTTGAGAAGTTTGACCGTAAATTAGTTGTTAAATTAAAGTTAAAAGAATTACAAGATGAATTAGATTTACCAATTAAGTTCAAATTAAAAAGTAGAGCAGATCACCCATATCCACAAAAAGATTTTCAATTCATTGATAGTATTTCTCGTGATTTAAAATACGAAACTATAATGGATATCGGAGATGATTCCGAATTAATTGCAAAGTCTAAAATTGTAATTGCTCCACCATCCACTATGGGATTTAAATCAATACAGAAAAACATACCAACTATAATGATAAAAGAAATTGGTGATGTTGCATTGTTTGATAGTTTCCCAGATTTATATTCAATGGAAGACGATTTATTATCAATATATTTAGATAAAATAAATGGTGGAGTAGATTATTCAGATTTTGTCAAAGGAAGTATTGCGGGGGGATTTACATTTACCTCAACTGAAATTTATATGAAGGAGTTATTAAAGTTATGAATATAGTATGTATCACACCAATATTAGAAATTGAAGGTTTATATGAAAGATTAGAATCAATGTCAGATTTATTGTTGATGTATGCACCTGAACTTGATAGAGGTAAATTAAAAATATTGTTAAAAGCAGGTAGGCTAGATTGTATATTTACAAATCCAAATAAACAAAATTATATGTTGGATGAAGATTTATTACAACATGGCCAAATAAAAGTTATTTGTACGGCATCTACGGGAACAAATCACATAGATGTAAAATATTGTGAAGATAATGGAATTAAGATAATATCTATTACTAATGACCACGATGTTATAGATAGAATTTCTTCCACCGCCGAACATACTTTGGCATTAATGTTATCATTAATTCGAAAAATACCAATAAGTTTCCATTCAGTACGTGATGGAAATTGGGATTGGGAGCCTTATGTAGGACGGCAACTGAATTTTCTAACTGTCGGAATAATTGGATTTGGTAGATTAGGAAAATTGATGGCAATGTATTGTAATGGGTTAGGAATGAAAGTTTTAGTTTGTGATCCTTATGTGGATAATGAAGTTGAAGAATGGAATGTGGAACAAGTAGAATTAGACGAATTGTTAGAAAGGTCAGATGTAATTTCACTTCACGTTCATGTCACAGATGAAACACGAGAAATGATAAATAAAAATACTATTAGTAAGATGGTAAAGAGACCATATTTGATTAATACTTCACGAGGAGAGATTGTAAACGAGGATGATATAATTGATGCGTTAAGAAGTGAAGATTTACAGGGATATGCAACTGATGTGATTAGAGATGAGTTTGGAGATATTAAAAATAGTAAGTTGGTAGATGAATCTATAACACCACAAGATAAGATTATAATTACACCACATATTGCAGGAATGACAAAAGAGGCAAGAGAAATTGCCTATAATTTAGCAGTTGATAAATTGGAGAAAGAATATGGTAAACGCTAGTTCACAAAAATATAGTGTAGTTCTTAGAGTAAGGAATGAGGAAAGATGGGTTGGATATGCAATTCAATCAATAGTTGATCACATTGGAGAATCTTGTGAAATAATAATTGTAAATAATGGTACGGCGGATGATTCACTTAGGATTGTTAATTTATTTGAGTATCTTGATATAAAGAAAATAGATATACCAAGTTCAGATTATACTCCAGGTAAGGCACTTAATTTAGGAATAAAAAACGCATCAAGAGAACGAGTATTAATATTGTCTGCACATTGTCAAATAACATCATTTGATCATAAATTAGTAGATGAAAAATTTCGTATTGAGCACGTTGCTTGTATATTTGGTAAACAAACACCTTATTATTTGGGAAAAGAAATAACACCAAGATATATGTGGTCACACTTTGATGATACTCCGAGAGTAAATTATTATTCTGAAATGGAAGATAGATATTTTTTACATAATGCTTTTGCATTATATAGAACGGTAGCTGTTAAAAAGTTTCCGTTTGATGAAAAACAAAGTAGTAAGGAAGATAGATATTGGGCAGACTATATATCAAAACGGAGATGTAATTATAAAGAACTGTATACATTTTTATATGAACCAACACTTAAATGTTCACACCATTATACTTCAGATGGTAATACTTGGAAGGGTATAGGATAAGTGATTAAAAATATTGTTTCCTGTGGGTGTAGTTGGATGCATGGCTCTGGATGTTATAGGAGACGTGCCCAAAGAGTGAGTACTTTATTTGCAAAAAAATATAATGCAAAAGATATAAATATGGCTAAAGATGGGGGAAATAATGATAGAAGTGTGAGAAAGATAGTAGATTGGGCAATACAAAATAAAGATAAATTAGATGAAACTATTTTTCTATTAGGATTGAGTGGTCCAGAAAGATATGACCTTTGGGATGAAGTGAGGGGTTGTTATGCTGGTGGATGTTATGATGAAGATAGACCAAATGTTCCATATGAAAGTGAAGATAGTCATAAATTTTTAGCGGGTAGAACTGAAACACTTATGGCAAAATATCATTATAATACCCTACGAGATTACGATAGAACTTTTCGTAATGTTATATATTTTATGGGGGTTTTAGATTCTTTAAATTGTAAATATTTGATATTTGATTGTATAGCTTGGACACGTCCAAATTTACCAAGTAGGGAAGACTATGTGGGAGAAGATATTAGTTGGAATTATGATGATTATATAGAAAAACTTAGGTATGTAATAGATAATCCATTATATCAAGAGATACTAACTCATAAAAATTTTTATAGTAAACAATGTTGGGCTGAATTTTGTTCACCGAGAGGCAAGGGATTGTTTGCAGCGGAAGATGAACGAATGGAACAAGACCCAGATAAATTTCCAGATTGGGGGCACCCAAATGAGAAATCAAATAAATTATGGTTTGAGGTTTTGACAAATTATGCAGAGGAAAATACTCTATGGTAGTACAGGATAAGTTAATCACTATAGAACCTAAATTAAAAGTTAAAGGATTCAATGTTGAGAATTTGGGGATAGTTGCATTAACAAAAGAAGATTTACAAATACGACATAGAATAACTCGTTTATTATCTACCCCGTTTTATAAAGACTTATCAGAAAATCATAAGAGTCTAGTTTCAAAGATTACTAATGGATATCAAAAAAGATTAGAAGGTAAAGAATTAGAGGAAGACCAATATATTTTATCAGGACACGAACTTGTAGAGTTTGAAAATATACACGATTGGGAAGTATTTAGATACTTGGTTTATAGATACAAATACAATAAGTATCCAGAACTGAAAATATTTGATGACTATCCACCATGTGTTCAAATTGAACCCGTATCAGTATGTAATTTTAGGTGCGTGTTTTGTTATCAGGCAGATAAATCATTTAGTAATAAGAATTCTGGTTATATGGGTTATATGGAATTAGATTTATTTAAAAAAGTTATTGATGAGTTGGAAGGTAATGTAGAGTCTATAACTTTGGCATCACGAGGAGAACCAACACTACATAAACAACTTGGTGAAATGTTAGATTATATGAATGGTAAGTTTCTTGCCGTGAAGATTAATAGTAATGCTTCATTATTAAGTGATAAATTAATACATACAATTCTATCAAGTGATATACAGACAATGGCATTCTCAATAGATGCAGCAGACAAAGATTTATATGAGAAACTAAGAGTTAATGGTAAATTTGAGAAGACGTTGAAGAATGTTGAAAGATTTAATGAGATTAAAGATAAGGAATATCCAAATTCAAGATTAACTACAAGAATTTCAGGAGTTAAAGTTAATCAGATACAAGATGTACAACAAATGGTAGATTTATGGGCACCTTACGCAGATATAGTTGCATTTACTAACTATACACCTTGGGAGAGTTCGTATGAGAATCCTGTTAATGATGTTAAGTTACCTTGTACTGAATTGTGGAGAAGGTTATTTGTTTGGTGGGATGGAAAAGTGAATCCTTGTGATTATGATTATAAATCATTATTAAGTAAATGGAATGCAAGTGATACACCCATATCAGAACTATGGAATTCAGATTATTATAAACTGTTAAGAACAAAACATTTAAATGAACAGAGAAGTGAATATGAATCTTGTAAGAGATGTATTAGTGCATGAGGATATTGGGAAGTGAGTATATGAAAATTACTATAATTGGTTATAAGAATCACGCACTACGATTAAAGAGTATTTTAAATAAATTAGGATATGATAATGTAGTTAATTACAATTATCATACTGATAGTTTAGAAGATTCAGATGTATATTTTATCTCATCACCAAATGAAACTCATATGGAATGGATAGATAAGTTAAAAGAACAAGATAAGTATATTTTTTGTGAAAAACCACCTGCTACTAACTTGGAAGACATAGGGAGATTAGAAGTATTACTGAATAAGAAATTGTATTTTAATTTTAATTATAGGTGTTCAACTTTAGTAGATACTGCAAAACATTATATGGAAACTAAAGAGTTGGGTAAATTATTATATATTGATTGTATAAGTACTCATGGGTTGGCATTTAAAGAGTCGTTTCAAGATAATTGGAGATTTAAGAGTGATAATTTATTTTCAAGTATAATTGGTAATTTAGGAATACATTATATAGATTTGGTAGGATATCTATGTGGAAATATAACTAATATTAATATTAAAACAGGTTCAATAGTATCAGATACGTTACCTGATACTGCAACTTTAGATATCGTTAATGAATTATGTGATGTAAAGGTATTCTTATCCTACGCCGCACCATTTAGAAATCAAGTAACAATATTATTTGATAATGGAATATTGGAATTACGAGATGGGAAAGTAACATTACAAACACCACGAGATGCAGTAGACGAAAATGGTATGTTTAAACCACCAAATTATACAACTATTTCAGAATTTAGTACATCTAAAGAGTATTATGATGACTCATTAAAAACATCAATAGAATATTTTATGAATTGTGTAGAAAACAATGAACCAATTTTAACAGAACACTATAATCAATCAATAAACACTACTAAGAAGTTAATAAAAGCACTAGGAAATCAGGTATTTTAGAGAAATGACGTACTATTTATTATTAGACGGAGATACAGAAAAAGAGGCTTATTTTTCATCAAACATAATTGGAGAAGAAAGTTTTGGAGTTTTTTATCCTGAACAAGGAATGGATGTTTTAATGAGGTTGGGAAACCAAAAATCAGAAGTTTTGGAACATATTCGTATTAAAGACGAAGTAGGGAAATCTTACACTCTTGAAGATTTTCTTTCAATTTTAGACAAATTAAAGATAAAAAGGGCTTGACTTGTATATGGTTTTATTGGTATATTCACTTATGTTAATGGAGAGTATAAATGGCTACACTTAACACTAGGGATTGGTTAGATTTCGCTGACGAATTGGAAGACGAAGTGGTGAAAGACCAGTTAAAAGAGAAAATCAATCATAAAGAAAAAACACATGATAAAAAGGAATGGAAAAAAGTTAAGAATGAACTTGATAAGAAAAATGGTAAGAAACATTGGGTCACTAAACGGAGAGAAGGTCGTAAAAAATCTATTCGTAATACTAAGTAGTTTCCTACTTATAAGTTGTGAAGATGTATTATCTACTAACCAAAAATGGGAACAGCCTGAAATATCTTGGACTGTAAAACCGAGATTGGAAATGGATAGTAATGAATATTACCATTTAAAAATAGATACTACAAGATGGCAAACACTACATAGATTTAGTGGTGGCGTGGAAAACATTGAAGATGGTAGTCCCGTTGAATCAGTTAGATTTGAATGGGAATCATCACATTATTGGTATCTTGGTGATACTTTAGGATATGTTATCAAAAGAGGATTAACAGACGAATTAGAATATGTGAATTATGATACAGTTTATGTAACTAATTTTAATGGTATGGAAGTACCTACTATTAATCCAGCAAGTTATAGTAATGGTGATGGAGAATTTAACCAAATGTTCGCTCCAGTAAAATCAATGAGAGGTGATACCGTAGAGGTTTCAGTATATCGTTTAGATTATTATGGAGAATTAGAAGGTTTGCGTTTTTATGTAGTATTAGATTAGGAGAAAAAAATGTTTAATTCCGGCCTGTTAAAAGGCACCACTATCCGAATGGGTGATGGAACGTTAAAAAATATAGAAGATATTGTAGTTGGAGATACTGTGCAGGCGTACGATGATGTATCTGAAGAAGAAAATTATGGTGGTGGTATTGGATTTGATAATTCACATTTGAGATTTTGTCCAGTTCTGAGCGCTGAGGTGAAATCAATATCTAAAAGAACTGAAACTAAATTAGTTAGAGCTACTTTTACAAAGGGAGCTAATGTAGTTACTGGTGACCAAGATGGTGGCCCCCCAACACAACTACCAGCAAAGAAATGGGCAGAAGAATGGTTAGCTGCAGATAGTCATACATTAACCACCACATTAGAATACCCTTATAATGTACAACACACTTCGGGTAGTCTTTGTGCCACTCCAGCACTTCACGGAATTTGTTATCATGCTGGCTGGGAATCTTATAGACCAGATATTTCTTATGAATATTACTCCGCGGGCCCAACTGGTAGTGAATATTCTGAGAATATGCCCCCACTTGGAGAAGGTGATTGTGTATGGGCAGATGCGGGAATACCAACCTCAGAATCGATGTGGGCAAAGAGCCGTGTTTCAACGGAAAAGGATCACTGGGTAGATACTTGGGAAGAACCAGAAATTCATGTAACAGATTTAACTGAGGTTACTGGATCTTTTGAAGTCTATGTATTGGAAGATATCGGGGAAGGAGCTACGGTGTGGGCAAATGGTATATTGGTTGCTGCAGGAAAGGCATTTAGTTATGAGAATCCAGGAACATTCGTTAATGCTTTAACTGGAAGTGGTGCTGAAAAGAGAGCACTACAAATAAATAAGGGGGAAGATGTAGATGCGGAATTTCAAGATTTGGTATTGACCGCACATACATTACTTGGTAGAACATGGGATGCCACAGAAGGTGATTTAATAGAGTATATGAATGAGGCAAGTGGATCAGATTGGTGGGAAAATTACAAAACAAGTATTTTGGCTTTAAACCCTACACAACCACAAGGAAAATTACCCACATAGAAATTAAATGAATCATGAAAACAAATTATTATGACAGATTTATTAAAGGAGAAATAAAATGAAATATGTATTAGTAGAAAACGGCACAAATGATATAGTTACCACAGTAGAGTTAGCAGGTGGGATTGGAGTTAGTGGGGCGAAAACATATTTTATGAAAACTAAACGAATGAAAGAAAAAAACTTTAATACGTTATGGACAGTATATACAGAAGTAGGATACAAGAGTAAAACGGCACGAGAGAAGCCAGGTTATATAGAATGGTGGAAAGATGAAAATAGTAATTTGGATATAGAAAAAGAATGAAAACTCAAATAATATCAGAAATAGGTTGGAATCATATGGGAGATATGGATCTCGCTAAAGAAATGATTCATGCATCAAAAGAAAATGGTGCTGATATGGTTAAGTTACAAACTTGGTCAGTAGATAGATTAAGTCCTGGGCCGTGGGATACAGATGGAAGACGAGAGATTTATGAGAAGGCAGAGCTGACAAAAGAGAAACATATAGAATTATATGAATATTCTAATAATTTAAGTATTCCGTTTTTCACATCAGTATTCTCAATAGAAGATGCTAGATTGTTGGCGTATGTTGAAGTAGAGAGAGTAAAGATAGCAAGTTTTGAATCACGAAATAAAGACCTACTTAGTTTTTGTGATGGGTTATTTGATACAATCTATATCTCTACAGGAACATCAGCCGTAGATGAGATAAAAGAAAGTTTAGAATATATTAAAACTTCCAATGTAGTATTATTACATTGTGTTTCTTGTTATCCATTAGAACCTCAAAATGTTAATCTACCAAGAATACTTGGACTTAAAGGATTATGTGATAGAGTTGGATATAGTGACCACACACCAGGAATAGATGCTAGTAAAGTTGCGTTGGGATATGATATAGAAGTTATAGAGAAACATTTCACAATAGACCACGATTTACCAGGAAGAGACAATAAATTCGCAATTTTGCCTCACGAACTAAAGGAGTTATCAGATTATATTAATCTTAGAGAAGAATTAAATATAGATCACGGTAATGGTTATATGGATTGTGAGATAGAATCAAGAGAGGTTATGACTGGTAGATTTAGTGGAGAATAAATTAGATTTACACGGAATTAGACACGATGAGGTAGATAGATTAGTAGAAAATTTTGTTTTATTAAACGAAACACCATTGACTATTATTACAGGTAATAGTACAATGATGAGAGAGTTGGTTGTAGAGGTTTTAGAAAAACATAAATTCGTATATGAGAATTTAATCAGCCAAAGTGTGATAACAGTATTAGGAGATAAATGATGAATGAATGGATATTATTCACAATAGGAATATTAATAGGTAGTATAGGTGGAGTGATGTTAACAGCTCTTTTGAGTGCCGGTAAATTTGGTGATATGGGTGCAGAGATACAAGACCTTAGACATACCAGAAAACTATTGAAAGAAGAAATACTTCGTCTTGGTAAGAGGTCTAAACCAAAACCAAGAAAACCACGTCCAAAAACTAAACGGAAAAAGTAATGGGTGAAAAGAAGTATCCTTACGAAATTAAAGGTAAGAATCCTTTCAGACACAAACCTATTCCAAAAGGTAGAATGGAATGGGCAATAGAACAATCGTTGTCAATGAAAGGCGCTGCCAGATTATTACAAGTTAGTTATCCGACATTTAAAAAGTATGCCAAGTTGTATGATTTATTTAATCCTAATATGGGTGCCGTTGGAATACCAAAAACAGGTACAACTGGATACGGTGTTAAAATACAAGATTTGTTTGATGGAAAACATCCCAAGTATCCACATTATAAATTACAAGAAGTATTGATTAAAACTGGCCATATGATGCAGGAATGTAATAATTGTGGATATACTCAAACGAGGGATATAGATAATAGAGGGCCATTCTTAATAGATTTTTTAGATAATGATGGAACAAATCATTCTCCAGATAATATGAGATTACTTTGTTATTGTTGTTTCTTTTTAATAAAACCTGCTGGTAAGTTATTAAATACACCAAAAGATGTTTTGAGATTACGAAGACAGATGTGGAAAGTATTTGAACCAACAAAAAAAGAGAAAGAGTTGATTAAAAAGGAAGAAGATGAAAAACCAGAATTACCGAAAGAAGGTATTAATCCCATAGATGAAAAAGAAATAGATTTGTCAAAAATAAAAGATACAGATGTTGGAGTAAACTTTGATGAATTGTTTAAAGAAATGGGATTAGATGAGGACGATTGAACAAATACTTAGTCAGGTTCCAGATAAGAGAGAAGATAAAGACACTACATCTCACGAATTTAAAAAAGATTTATATGATTTTTTTAGGGGAGAATATGGCAGAGAACGCTCCATATTAGAAGTTAGTTGTAGTAAAGGTTATAGTTCATACTTGTTAAGTCATTTATTCAAACAAGTTTATGCCGTAGATTATGAACGAGATTTGTTAGATTTTGCTTCTAAATTTAATCAAGATAGAGGTAGAAATAATATTCAATTTATACAATGTGATATTTACAAAACACCATATTGGGACAAGTTACCAAAGGCCGATGTGGTGTTTTTAGATGCTGACCATAGATATAAAAATGTGGTATATGATATAAGAAATGCTTGGACGAACATATTAGATAAAGGTGGGTATATTATTATAGATGATTATGGATTACCGGCCTCGGGAGTTAAAAGGGCAGTGAATGATTTAGTAAAAGAAAATACCCATTTAACAAAAGTAGGTTATATAGGAGAACCAAACGGGTCAGATTGTAGAAGTGGAAGAAAATTAATAGATTGGGAAGGTTTGATTTTGAAGTATGAATAAAAGAGCAATGGAATTTCTACCACAAGATTTACAAGACGCCATAAATACATTTATAGAACAATTTACTATTATGGAAGAATATAATTTAAACACAATACCTTCAGAATATACTGCAAATCTTTTGGAAACTATGAATAAATACCCCGAATATAATTCAGTTTTGTTAGATTTAATTGATATTATAAACAAAGGAACTAAGTAACAAATTTAAAGGAAATTTATATATATTATATTTATTGATGTAATCGTGTAAAGACAGTTGAACGTGACTAAACAATCTAACGGGAAATAATCAATGAATGGCCAAGATAAATTAGATTTAAATGTGATATTAGAAAGAATGGATCAAGCCGATAGAGACCGAGGTAAGATTCATGATGACATTAAGTTTATTAAAGATAATCTATTTAATCCACACAAAGGGCTGTGGGCCGAATGTAAGGCTAATACTGTGTTTAGAAAAGATACTACTAAATGGAGAAGTGTAATAGGTGCAGGTTTTGTAGGGTTATTTGTCAAACATTTCTATGATTGGTTTAGTTAAATGATTGATGCATATGCGGAATATGGTGCAATTGGTGTTATTGTAATTTTGTTCGTGGGTTTAATTCAATTCTTACGGGGTTCATTGATGTCTAAGCTCAGAGAAGTAGAAGAAATATGTATAAAATTAATTGATAGATGGAATCGTAGCGACGAAGTTCGTGATAGAAGGTATGAACAAATGACTGAACAAATTAATAGAATTACAGATGATTTAAATTACTTAAAGGGTAAAATTAATCATAAATGACAAATTTATGGTTATGAAATATAAATGTTTTATTCATTTCTAGCTAAAAGGACTTTAATCACATTATCAGATGGAACAACTAAGGCAGTTGATGAACTCGTTAAAGACGATAAAGTTTTAACTTATAATTATTCAGCAAAAAATCATGATGGCGCCCATTTAGAAAATAATGAGTTGAGAGTTGGTAATATTACTAACTTGATAAAACAATCTATACCAAAAAAAGATACAGTTAAAGTAACATTATCTAATGGGAATGAGATTGTTGTAACAAAAGATTTTCCATTAATCGGGGCAGGTAAGGCAACTGGTTGGCAAGTATATGATGCCTTCTCATATGTAAAATCACATAAAAATATAGAGGTTACGAGTATAAAAGAGTTGGAAGACATTATTAGACCTGATGTAGCAGAAATAAATGAAATGCACGCAGGAATACACCCCGAAGCAACTGAATGGTATTCTTCAGGACAACCACCCAATGAGAGGGCAGATACTACAAAACCTGGTTCAATGCACCCAAGTGGGAGACAATCAGGTAATTTCCCAGGTAGGTTAGGAGTGGGAAAAGAATTATATTCTTGGCCCATTAAAGTAAGTGAGTATGAACACATAACAGCACTTGAAGAACAAACTGGAGAAGAATTAATAGAAATGTATTGTATTAACAAAGTAATGATAGGACATACCATATTTGCAAATGGATTTTTAGTTTCGGCGTGTGATTGGGGATATGTGTGGCCAGATGAGTTTTATATCAACGAGGGTAATTATTATCCACGAGGTGAAGGACAATGATTAATACAGGAGTGAAGTCATACGATATTAGAGATTTTTTTGATGAGACTTTTGTTAAAGAGTATAAAGAGGTTGTGATAGATTATCGTAACTTATTGGATAAAGGATTACCAACTACAAAAAATGATGGTAATTCAACCAATAATACAGACTTAATAAAATGGATTGAGGAACGTACAGATAAGGATTTTTCGTATCTATATAATAAAGGTCAAAACGAATATCAATATGATTATAAGTTTGTAAGGGCCGCGTATGAGTACTTGGATAGTATTAATGTAGATGAAAATTGGGATCTCGTTAGTCAATTAAATTGGGATCTCGTTAAAGAATTACCTAAAGATGTTATTCCTAATTTTAGTTCATTGAGTTTGATGTATGCTCCTCCCCAAAGTAAAACACATAAATATTATTTTATGACAGATAAAATTAATGAGGTGTGTTTAAAAAAAGTGATTGAAGAATTTCCATATATGTGTAATAGTTTAGATGATATACGATGGAACACAAACGAATGGTTTGGTCATATGATTGCAATGCCAAAAGGGGCATTTATGAGTTTTCATAGAGATAATACAAATGATAGACCATTCACTTTATTGAATTATCTTAATATAGATAGAACACGAGAAGATGGTGGGTGTTTTAGATATTTTATACATAAGGATTATGATGTAGAAGATAAAGAATCACTTGATTGGAGTAAATATCCAGATTATGTTTATTATAAATCTATTCCTCAAGAAGATGTAGAGAATGTAAAATCTTTAAGGTATAAGTATCATAAACTACCCAACAAGACTCCCAAACATTTGAAATCAATAGATATATTTAAAAATTATAATAAATACGATATAGTGGCCAATTATACTACGGTGAATATATTGTTACATAAAAATCACAAAACGAAAAAAGAAGATGAAAAATATTTTGTGTTGGAGACTCCACCCTCAAGTGATTATATTGGCGAACAAGGTATTCCACATTTGGTTACTAAGAATAAGAGTGAGGAAATTAGATATACATTATATCGTAGAGTAGTATGGAAAGATATTAACGAATTATCTCAGAGAACAGTATGGAAAGATATTAGGGAAATAAAATGAGAGAAGAGACGATTTTTTTTTCAACTATTTTCAAAAAAGTGAAAAAAAATAACTTCAAAAAAAATTATATAGATATATATTACTAAGAAGGGTAAAGAAACACTTTAATTAATCAAGGTAAAAAATTATGTTTCTATTAACAACATAAAGGTAAAGAAGTGACCATCATCTATGTACAACAAGTTATCTCTTAGTATTGCATTATATGGTTTATTAATCACACCACTCTCTCCGTTAGGTGTGTATGAGAGTTACAACATAGTAGATTTTGTTAATAGAAATTTTGAAACCGACGACCAATCAAAGCCCAACCGAGTGAAAACTCACAATCCGTTGTCGTACCAATCCCCCAATATTCTAACGAATATTGAGGGTGTGCCTAATTTGGACACCCAACAATTCGTGAGAGTAGAGGGAGTGGAGAGAG